>ULZI01017453.1_pt1 | contig 204552 bp, 211 predicted proteins | sample 1962991 | NCBI WGS metagenome assembly ULZI01 (sample SAMEA4835886, study PRJEB28245) | human gut metagenome | biome: gut microbiome; material: fecal sample | place: Denmark | collected 2008 | reverse complement strand
TGTGAATCCAAAACAGGAAGTGCTGAATGAAGTGCCGGTGATCAATGCATCCGACCGAGTATTGACAGAAGGAGACAGATTCGCCGTATTGGAAGGAGTAACAGCTACAGATAAGGAAGACGGTAATCTGACAGATAAGATCCAAGTGCTGAAGAACACCGTGAATAAAGAGGAAGCAGGAACCTATGAAGTGACATATAAGGTAACAGACAGTCAAGGAGCAAGCACAATAAAGACGATCACAGTTACTGTGAGGGAAAAGAGTGCAGATAAGCCTGCGGAACCTCAGAAGCCGAACAAGCCGGCTGACACAAAGCCTGGAAAACCAAGTCAGCAGTCCGAATCGCCGAAGACAGCGGATATGTCTAATATTGGTTTGTTCGGATCTATGTTTGCAGGTTCGTCTGGATTACTGACAATGTTGCTGGGGAAAAGACGCAAAAAGAAATAAGTGGTTTATGAGATTTTAGATACAGTAGCAGGTGCAAAATCGGAAGTTGTGCAGAAGACAGTGCTCCGATCATGCCTATTTTGGTGTTGGAGAGGAGTGGAAAGAGGAAGACTTTGTGCATCACCTTTCAGATGCAGAGTGGAAGGAGTTTGAGAAAGAATTTGCGGATTTGATTAGATAAATCTGGAAAAGGACTTGAAATTCAATGAAGATCAAGTCCTTTTCTTTTTAAATCTGTTTTGTTGTCCACTTGCTGCAATCCCATACTGCGTGTACGACATCCTGGTAAAATTCCGGTTCATGGCAGATTAAAAGCACACTTCCACGATAATCAAGCAGTGCTTTTTTCAAGGAATCTTTTGCATCCACATCCAGATGGTTTGTCGGCTCATCCAAAAGCAGGATATTGGTATCGCGATTCACCAGTTTACAGAGTCTTACTTTTGCCTGCTCTCCTCCGCTTAAGACGCGAACCTGGCTTTCAATGTGTTTTGTTGTAAGTCCGCATTTTGCCAGAGCAGAACGTACTTCATATTGTGTGAATGAAGGGAATTCCTGCCAGATTTCTTCAATACAGGTTGTTCGATTATCTCCTTTGACTTCCTGTTCAAAATATCCGATCTGCAAATTTTCTCCCAGTTCACAGGTGCCGGAAATCGCAGGAATCAGCCCGAGAATACTTTTCAACAATGTCGTCTTTCCGATTCCGTTGGCGCCGACCAGAGCAATTTTCTGCCCTCTTTCCATAGAAAGAGACAGTGGTTTTGACAATGGTTCATCGTATCCGATCACAAGATCTTTTGTCTCAAAAATATATCTTCCCGGAGTTCTTCCGTATCGGAATTTGAATTCCGGTTTCGGACGTTCTGCTGCAAGCTCGATCACGTCCATCTTGTCCAGTTTCTTTTGTCTGGACATTGCCATATTTCTCGTAGAAACACGCGCTTTATTTCTTGCTACAAAGTCTTTTAATTCGCTGATTTCCTGTTGCTGCCTTCTGTAGGCTGCCTCTAACTGTGCTTTTTTAACGGCATATACCTCTTCAAAATGATGATAATCTCCTACATAGCGGTTCAGCTCCTGATTTTCCATATGGTAGATAATATTGATCACATCGTTTAAGAATGGGATATCATGGGAAATTAAAATAAATGCATTTTCATAGTCGATGAGATACCGTTTCAGCCATGCGATATGTTCTTCGTCCAGGTAGTTGGTCGGCTCATCCAAAAGCAAAATATCGGGCTTTTCAAGCAGTAATTTTGCCAGAAGGACTTTGGTGCGCTGTCCGCCGCTTAAATCGGTTACGTCTCTTTCGAGACCGATATCCAGAAGTCCAAGTGCCTTTGCAACTTCTTCAACTTTGGCATCGATAATATAAAAATCGTGCAGAGTCAGAGTGTCCTGAATGGTTCCCAACTCCTCCATCATTGTATCCATTTCTTCCGGAGAGGCCTCTCCCAGAGAATCGCAGATTGCATTCATGCGTTCTTCCAGTTCAAACAAATATGAGAATGCGGACTTTAATCCATCTCGAATCGTCATTCCTTTTTCTAAGACCGTGTGCTGATCAAGGTATCCGACACGGACATTTTTTGCCCATTCAATCTTACCTTCATCCGGCATCAGTTTTCCGGTAACAATATTTAAAAAAGTGGATTTTCCTTCTCCGTTTGCGCCCACCAGTCCAATATGTTCTCCCTTGAGAAGGCGAAAGGATACATCTGCAAAAATGGCGCGATCTCCAAATCCATGTGTGAGATGCTCTACATTTAAAATACTCATGACATAACTCCTTTTTGGTCGTATTTCACTTATCAGAACCATTGTACAGGAAAGAGTTGTATTTGTCATCAAAATTCACCTTTTTGCAGATTTTCCATATTATGTACTGTAATTATATGAAAGGAAAGAACACACTATGCAAAATAATCGGTCTTATTCCAGAAACGAACGGTTTACCTGTCAACAGCAGCCTTATCGCAATATGCCGGTGCAGCGTCGACAGAATCCTTCTTCCTCCTGTGGTGAAGCAGTCTCGTCGCCTTGTTCCTGCCGCATTCCCCGTGATCCACTGGAACATATGACTCTCGCGATGGCATATGTTCCCTGGCAGACATGGGAAGACACTTATGATGTTCATAAGGGATTAGAATGTGGAACAATCTTCCCTGTTTTAAACAAACCATTTTATGGAAAAGGGGGATGTAATCAATGACAGACCGTCCATGTAGAACAGAATTATTAAATCATATCAACGCTGTCAGTTTCGCGGTGGATGAAGTGAAATTATATCTGGATACCCACCCGCAGGATCCGGATGCACTGGCTTATTTCGAAAAATACAGCCGGATGCGCAACCAGGCAATGAAAGAATATGCCATGAATTTCGGACCTTTGACGATTGATACAGCCACAGCATCCTGCAGTGAATACTGGAAATGGATCAATGAGCCGTGGCCGTGGCAGGAAGGAGGATGCTGATTATGTGGAATTATGAAAAACGATTGCAATATCCGGTAAAGATTACACAAACGAACCCACAGATTGCCAAAGTGATCATTTCACAATTTGGCGGACCGGACGGGGAGCTCGCTGCATCAATGCGGTATTTATCTCAGCGGTATACCATGCCATATAAAGAGGTGACCGCAACACTTACGGATATCGGTACATCTGTACCGATATTGCACACGTTACTTTTCAATAAAAGATGTTTCTAAAATTTCTGTTTTGAAATATTCCCCTTTTCCCGTTGCCTTTACTTTCAGCCGGATTCCTATCGGTATTGACTTCAACCATACATCAACAATATTTCCCTTATGAATCTCCATATGGTCTAGTACTTCCTTATAAACATCTTCGCTATCACCATCCAGTTCCATAATTTCATCTAAGGCTTTTATATACTTCTCCATATGATTTACCTGACGAGAATCCGACTTGTCTTTTTGTAAAGCATCTGACAGTTGTATATTCAGTTTTTCAAGTTCTTCGTTATACCACTCTGTTTGACTCTGTAAATCTTCCTTTGAAATCAGTCCATCAAGCATTAAATCAATTGCTTTTCGTTTCTTCATTTCAAGATTATCTATTTTCTTCTTGATTTTCTTTGAATCTAATTTTTTTGCTGTTGTTTTTTGAAGCTGTGAGATTTCTTTTAAAATTTCTTTTTTCAAGGAATCACGTTCTCCTTGAACAAGAGTGATACAGTAATTCATGCAAGTTTTTAAAGAACGGTCATTGATAGAAGAATTATTACAGCCGATTTCGTTTCCGTCAGCGTCTTGTTTCTTTGTGCCATGATTCGCAGCGGCATAACAACGCCAAGCCTTATAGACATCTCCACTCATTAATTTTTTCGTGCGGCTGACATAACGGCATCCACATTCCGCACAATGAATTTTCCCACTGCACCAATAGCGGTTACTATGCTTTGATTTCTGTTCTTCTGAAGGAGAACGTCTTTTCAATTCCTCCTGTGTCCTGTTCCACAAATCTCTGTCAATAATAGGTTCATGATGTTCTTTCAAGTAAACCATTTCCTCCTCTCCCCTGTTGTATTTCTTTGAATGAGTTAGATAATCTGGTGTGTATGTTTTCTTCTGACATAAATCCCCTACATATTTTTCATTTCTTAACACCCTAAGAATAACTACATTAGACCATAAAGCAATTCTTTTAGGTCGCATCCCTTCTACTAAAAGTTCATTTGCAATAGTCCATGTTCCTTTTCCTTCATTTGTATATTTATGAAAAATTGCTTGCACTATCGGAACTTCTTCTTCGTTAATATGTAGTTGTCCATTCTGAACAGTATAACCTAATAAGTCTCTGCCAAATACAACACCTTTTTCCATCTGACGCTTTTGCCCCCATTTCACACGTTCCGAAGTCTTTCTGGATTCTTCCTGTGCGATACTTGCCATAATAGTTAGGCGAAGTTCTCCATCAGCGTCTCTTGTGTCGATATTATCAATAGTAAAAATAACACCGACACCTGCTGATTTAAGTTTGCGTGTATAAGACAGCGTATCCACTGTATTCCGGGCGAACCTTGCAACCTCTTTTGTTATAATCAAGTCAACCTCTCCATTTAAAGCATCCTGTATCATTTTCTTAAAGCCGGAACGCTTCTTTATCTGTGTTCCGCTGATTCCCTCATCATAATACACTTCACTAAGTTTCCAACCTTCATGATGTGTAATATAATCAGCAAAATAACTTCTTTGGCTTAAAAGTGAATTCGTTTGGTCTTCTTTATCTGTAGATACTCTGGCATATGCCGCAACCCTTAAAATATTTTCTTTCATTGTGCTACCTCCATAAATGAAAATAGCACACCACAAGACAACTATATTGTATCAAAATCTCTTGTGATGTGCAATTTGATTTGCGTTATTTTTCATTTATCAGAGAATTTAGTTGCTCATCTGACAAAAGGGAGCGTCTACGTAATTCTTTATATATTCCGCACTTTAAGATTTTACGAAAGGATTTTTGTATCTCTATTGAAAGCATTTTACTATCCGGCTCTTTTTCAGATTCGCCAGTAGATTCTTGCATACAATTCCCCCTTTCCATGACTTATAATTACATTATGCGAAAGCCGCAAAAATGTTCCTAATCTTTCTTTTCCGCAAAAGGTAGCTTTTGCTGTTCCCCTGCTGTCAAAGTACGAAAATCTGTATCTCTTTCAAAATAAGCCTGCACAGACGGATAGATAATTTTCTTCCCCTTATCATCATAAGTTATTACTTTATGTATTCGTCTTAAAAAAGCCTCCCATGATTCTCTGTCTTCTCTTTGTGCTTCTGGATATTGCCGCTCTAACGCCCAGTTTGATATAATATAAACCTTATTGTAGCAGGCATATTTATTTGCATATCTGGACGGAAGTTCTAACGGATAAATATCACAGTACAGGAGCATTTCTTTCAGACGGAGAGAGGAACGAAACTCATCAAAGGCAATAACAGGCTGACAGCGATACCCATCAAAGGGATTTTTGTAGTCCGTAATACGGTAAACATCTATAAAATTATGTGCTTCTAACACACCTCTTGTCTTTCCTGTACCTGTATGACCGCTGATATAGCACACTTCCATGTCAAGCCGGACAGAATCCTTGAATCGTTCTGTCAGAATGGTAGTCCGCACCTTGTCTATTTTATCAATCTGCAAGATATAATCCTGATTGACTGCTAATATCTCCGCATTTGTCATATTATCCAGTACCATCTGATACAACTCTGACATATCATGCCTTTTCCCTCTGCTATCTGGCGGGCGTGTTCCGTATTCCTCAAAAGAACCTTGTATTTTTGTCTCTTGCTTTGAATCATTTTCCCATTTCCCAGACTTGCTCACATAAGCAACATTATCAGAAATCGTACCCCTACATCTTTCTATATGTGATTCTGGAAAATATCGTTTTATCATGCTAAAACGTACCCTAGACGAAAATACAACAAAAATATGTGTATGAAATAACGTACCCTTTTCATCCGCCATACATAGATAAACTAATGTTTTAAAATTCCTATGTAAAATTTCAAATATACGTTCATGTGTATATCCTTTTTTCAATGAATCATTGATTGTTAATTGATACATCAACGCTTGTGTGTCTGCTATGATAATCACTCCTTGTGCATTTTGTGCTATGATGTGAACAAGGCAGAAAGCCTTGTAGTTACTGGTGTTTTTCATGTTTGTGCCATGTTGGGTAATACTAGCCCAACATGGCAGGGCTAAGGGCTTGCGGCTTCGCCGCCGCCCTTGCCTGCCTTTCGGGATATTACGACAATGCCTTGACACAGATTTCCTGCATTTTTTCCATATCCCTCACAGTCGGGATTTTAACAAAGTGCAAATCCGAGCCTTGAAGAAGTAAAATCCCTTCTCCCCTTTCAAATTGCCTGTCTTCTACCATTTCAATATATTCCTTTGGCATGAGCATTTCATAAATACTCCGCATAGGTGCACCGAGAATCATAATGATTCCGTAATTCAAACGGCTACCGTCTGGAAAAGCTTTTGCGTCTGGACGCTGGCAGGAACAGATAAAACGAACACCCAATGATCTACCAAGCATAAGGATTTCAGAAACCTTATTCATCACATCCGCTGTCTTTTTCTTGTCCTCTCCTTGCAAAGCTAAGATATTTGCCATATATTCATCCCAAATTAGGGTTACCGTATATCTGTTTTTATCTTCTCCTGACTGTCTTTTATGTAAAATCGTATAGACAACCTCTAAGGCTTCTAATGATTTTTTATAAGGATAGTAAAAGGTGCACCCTCTTAAAAAAGCAAATGAATCGTCTTGCTTAAAATCTGCAAAGAAATACTCCGCTTCTGGTGGAGAAGCAAGAATCAGCATTTTCAGACACCAGACAAGTGCATAAGATTTCCCACTACCAGACATACCACATAAAATCATATGGCTATTCGTTTTCAGCGATATATCCGTAAACAAGACATCTCTTTGCCCGTACCCATGCCAAGCGTCATAGTCATACCCAAGTTTAAGAGAATTATTCTTCGTCATACAATACCTCTCTTTCCAACGGCTTTCTTCCTTTTTTACTGTACATCACAATCAACTTTCCGTTATCTTTATTTTTTCCTCCATATTCAAAATCAGGTTTCACAAAATGAAGATTCATACAATCAGCAATCGCTTCTTTGTATTTTCGCCATCGTTCCATAGGAATCTGACTGTAAAATACCCTTATTATTACTCCTGTTTTTCTATCCTTGCTCTTTTTCATCATAACAGGATAACCGTTTCTTAAATCCTGTCCAGTAAAGGCAAGTGCAAGATTATATTCATCACGCTTTGCCGTCATAACTCCAAGCCAATATACTGTAAGAATAAAAAAGATTACGAACAGGGTAGTTCCACCAATCTCCACTATACCACGCAAAAGGGGAAGTATCAGCTTTGGGGCATTGACATAGAAAGCTGATTTCTGAATCCAAAAGCGATAGAAACCTGCCAATACCATTAATGGAAAAAGATTGAGATATGGTCTGGAAATCATCTGTTGTATTGCTAATGAAAATCGAAAATAACACTTTTTTATATTATATATAATCCTCATAATCTCTCCTTTTCTTTTGTCATTGTCAGAGAGGGAGAGTATCTCCCTCCGACAAATGTTACATTACACTTTTGTAATAGATTCGATTTTTCCTTTGTAATTAAAGGAAATCTCCAAAGTATCATTGATTTTTACCTGTTCTGGCAGAGAGATACCTTCTTTGAGGAAGAATTTTTCTGTTCTCAAGCCATGAACATTTTCATCTTTAAAAGCCGCAAAAATATTCATTCCTACAATCTGCTCTCCGTCTTTATTGGTAAAATCAACACCCATAAAACCGAGTAATTTTGCCTGCATAAACTTCACCACCTTTCTGCTTATAAATATATTATTTTTATTGAAGCTCTTGCTTCTTGTTCAATTATAGTGCATAATAGTTAGGGAAAAGTTATGTATAATAAAATTTTTTATTCCAATATTTTCCCCAACTTTTAGAAAGGAGTTTTTTATGGATTTTTCATACACTACACATTTTATTTACCAATCATGTATTACACGAGTACAAAAGGAGCTTGAGCGGAAAAAGCTACATCAGATTTCTATATATCCTTCTGACAAAACACTTGTGAGCACATTCTTTAACTATATGAAGTACATAGAAAAAGGAAAGCCTCCTAAAAATAATCCGTATTTATTGCCGAAACGTTTAATTAAAAATGAAAATACAGACTCTGGAGAACCTTATGGTATTGTTCCAACTTTAGGTATGGAAAAGTTTGAAGTTTTATGGGGCAAAAAAGACACTGAATTTTTAGACCATCTCGAGTTGATTTTTAAATATTTAATTTTAGATATAAAAGAAAATTTGCAAACCAAGTTTCCGAATATAATACTGGTTCTTTATGATTATGTTCCCTTTGCAAAGTATTCTACATTACTTCGTATAAAAAAAGACAACTGTATTTCTTTATTACATACCTTTGGAGTTTATGATGAAATGGTATTACCCGAAAAGATGGACTCTTATTTTTTTGAAGCTGTACAATTTACATATGATAAAAAAGGGTTTAAAGAGGATTTTGAAAAAATTTTTTTTGAATTTGCGAGCCAATTAAAATCATTTATCAATCTTCCTTCAAAATTAAAAAAATTTGTAGAAAGTGATTTTTATGATTTATTTAATAAGTACAAGCCTTCTTCTGATTCTTTAGGATTACGTGTAAAAGAATTAATAGAAAAAGACTTAGTTCTCGGTCTGGAACTTATAAACTCTTCAAAGGACTCCTCCAATACCTTACCAAAATACTATATGTGGGAATTGAATTATGCTTCTTCTAAATATATAGTTCAATTAGAAAATATACAAAAAAAGTATTTTATTTTTAATACAGAAAAGGTTTGGGATTTTTAAACTAGATTTATTTCTGTTCTCCTTAACGTCATTTATCTTCAATACTGTTATACTCAAATCCTAAAACAGCTGTTTAAAATATACACTCATGCCGAAAAGGAGGATTTTTTAACCATGTATCAGATAACTGATTTCACAAAAAGGTGTGTCTATGATTGCTATGTTCTAATGAAAAAATGTGTTGATTTTGAGCATATTGAAGATTCTGAGTTTGTTCTTTCTACGTTTAAGCAGATTGGACAGTATAAAATTGCATTGCCGCCTGAATTAAACAAACATATAGAGCAGTTTTTAGAAAAAACTTTACACCCCATTATTGATGATAATGAATTTTTTTCTGCCATTACAAAACCTGAATACGGCACGTACAATGAAAAAGGACATTTTGAAATTAATTCGGAAAGGTCTTTAGAATTAATGGTGTGTGAGATGTTAAAAATATGCATTGAACTTGAACGTAAAGTGGATTCTTTTGCAGAACAATATCTGGCACCCTATCTACTGACATAATCTATGTAATTTGATAATTCAGTTCAAAAGTAAAACAGCGTTGCAGATACTTCTTTGTCTGCAACGCTGTTTTATTCATCATGTCCTTTTAACAAATCATCAGTGGTAATACCAAAAAACTCCGCTAAAGCAACAACTTCATAATCTGGAACGAATCTTTTACCCTGCTCTATCCTCAAAATAGTTAAGTCTGTAAAATCCCGCCCTTCTAATTGAAGTTTTTCAGCTAAAGTCTTTTGTGTCATACCAGCTTTCTTTCTTAATTTTTTCAGATTGCTCCCAATTATATTTTTGGAAGTTCCATTCCAATATATTTTCATACAGCACTTCCTTCTAAAGATGAAGTTTTGTATTGATGTTATACCAATTTTTTGCTATTATACTTCTAAAGATGAAGTTTTTAATAAAAATATAAAGGAGTTAAAGAAATGAGAAGAAAATACTTAATGATTCTGCCTATGGCACTGTTAATGACACTGTTCACAGGGTGTTCCAATGTTGCGAACGAAAAGCAAATAAAAACGGACTTAGAACAGTACGAAGAAACCGACGTTATCAAAGATGATGAAAAAATCGAAGAAATAGCCATTGACAAAAGACAAACAGATGAAGATAAGAAAACCGATACTGTATGGTGTACCATCACAACTCAGGATTCCGAGATGAGCTATCAGAAAGAGTGTGTACTCACATATAATTTAGATAAACAAAAAAAGTGGACACTTGCTGATGTTGATGTCAATGATTCTGATGAATGGGTAAAAGAGCCTTTAAAGGGGATTGATGAAGAAGCCATTTCTCTTTCTCTAAACGAGGAAACAGTAAATGTTGATGATACAGAATGGTATATCGAAGAATCAGAAATCAAAAAAATTTCCATAGATAAACAAGATACCGATATAGAACAGAAAAAAGATACTGTTCTTGTATCGCTTACATTAGAATCTCCTGTACAAAAGGCAGAAGGACAGTTGGAAATCTCTTATCATTTTGAAGATGAATGGGAAATCGACTCCTTAACAGAAAAGAAATCTTTTACTGCTCAGGATATAGAAGGTACTGCCCTAAATGCCACCGAAAAGTCTTTAACAGAAGAATTAGTACAAAGCGAAATTAAATTAGACAATGACGAAAGTAACATTTCTATTGAAAAAGAGAACATTTCTAACTTCAAAATTGTAAATGAAAATACTGAGGACAAGGGAACCTTCAAAACTTTTGAATGCACCGCCACAATTACCAAACCAACTGCTGTGTTCCAGATAGAGGCTAATATTTGCTATCTATACTCTGAGGAAGAAGGATGGACTTGTCAGCCTGTAACAATAAAATCAACATTAGAATCTTTGGATATTGTTGGAGAATGGAAAGGCACATATAATGGAGCACCTTATTCTGGCGAAGCGGTTTTAAATATTTTAAGCCTTGACGAAAACGGTACTATAACCGCCACATACAGCTATACTCCTGAAACTACTAGCGACTATTCTCAGCCAGGAAGCTATAATGTATCAGGGAAAATAGATTTTGAAACCCTTCATATGGATTTAGAAGCCGGTGACTGGATTGTAGAACCGTCGAAAAAACTGTCTGTTACAAAAGCAAATATTCGTGCTAATTTGTACGTCAACGATTCAATAATAGAAGGATTAGGACATGAAGGCAATGTATTCACATTAAAAAGATAATTAACAAATATAGGAGTAAATTGATTTGACATGAAAAGAAAAACAATTATTATAACAGGAATTTTAATTCTAACTTTACTTGCGATAACAGGATATTTTTTGTATCCCTACTATGTGAAGCAAAAAACGATTTCTGAAAAAACTGCTGAAATAAACACGATTGAAAAGGACTTTAAAAATAGTACTGACAGAGCATCTAGACTAGAATTATTAAAATCAACGATTCAGGAATCAAAAGACTATACTAAATCAAAAAAATTTTTTTCTGAAATATCCGACCAATATAAAACATTGATTTCATCTATGCAAAACAAGTTTGTAAAAGAGTATCAGCAAATCATGGAAGAAAATGCCCCTCTAGATATAGGAACCTCCGACGATATTGATACATTAGCAAATCACAAAGACAATCTAAATAATTTGCTAACCACAATAGAAGCGGAAAAAGAATATACTTTATCCAATAATTCAAATTATCAAGAATATATTGAAAATCTTTCTTCCTATATAGATGCATATACAAGCAGAATAACTGATATTAAAGAAAAGCAAAAAGCGGAAGCGGAAGCACAAAAGAAAGCAGAGGAAGATGCTAAACATAAAGCAGAAAAAGAAGCAAGAAAAAAGGCAGAAGAAGAAAAAGCAAAAACTCATTATGAGAATGAATATTTTTCTGTTGATGTTCCAGTTGAATGGATTGGTGCTTGGAGTGTAACCGAAGAGGATAACTCACTTGGAAAAATCCACTCTACTATATATACCTTTAGTTATGACCCAGAAAATGATTATGGTGGAGGAGCTATGATATATGTACTTGATATGAGTGACACAAGCATTCCTTTACCTACATATGCATCAATGATTCCTTCCGAATGTGAAGAAATCGGTGTAACATCATTTGGTTATTATGATGTGTTTAAAACAGAAGCAGGTGCGGGCTTCTTCTTTGACGGTGGTGCTACAATTACATTAAAATAATAATCAAGGGATATTCCAAAAAACTGAATTGGAATATCCCTTTTCTCATTTTTCTGTGCTTCCTTTTGTCAATCCCCACTTTTCAAGTGCTTACAGTAAAGGGATTGACAAAAATATACGTTGTGGTGTGCTATTAAAATTCTAACAATTTAAAATGTGCAATTTCGATAACGATACAGGCACGGAGGAATACGCTCGTAGAAGATGCAACTAATAAATATGCTCCGAAAGCACCGTCATTTCGGCACTTTCGGGTACACATCGATTGTGAATTCAGAGTTTTTCTGGTTTTTCTTATTTCGTTTCGTTTTAGTCAGAACAATCCTGTCAATCAGCTGTTTCAAGGCACTGTTCTTTTCCGGGACAGTCAGAGAGCCCCACTCACTCAATAAGTTCTTGCACTTCGGGACAAAATTCTTTCGGTTTGCCTGCCTTGCGATTGTGACATACAAATCTTCACGGGCAGCAGTGATGTTATTCATGCAGTCTCTGATCCGCTGTTCCAGTGCATTCGAACGCTCAATAAAGATTTCTTTTGTGTAAATTCCCTGCTCTAAAAAATCAAATAAGGATTCTCTCTGTTTCAAAAGCGTCTGATGTTCAGTCTCAAAATTTGTGACGATCAATTCTTTTGCGGCAATGGCAGCAGTATCTTCCTCATGAGTGTCAGAAAATTCATACTTGGCTATGTAGTCTTTCAGCCACCCCAGAAGAGCTTCTTCCAGTTCATCAATCCGTATTCCGACCGTGGAACACTCTGCATACTGGCAAATCAGAAAATCATAGGGTGTTTTTGTTTGTGCTTTCTTGCGGACCATAAGCCGGCCGCATTGCGAGCATCTGACCAGACCTGCAAATAGATTCTGTATCGGCCGATCACTTCTGATCGGAGCAGAGAAGCATCCTTTTGGTTGATTCGCACGCTCAAATAAGTCTATGTTGATACGTGGCGCCCATGCTGCGTCTGCGAGAATGTAATCCGTGGCGTTTGGACGGGACTTTACCACACGACCGTCTTTTACAGCTCTGACTGTCTTACGATATCCCCAACGGACTTTTCCGATGTTTGCCGGATTTGAGATAATTCCTTTTAAAGTGGAGGGAGCGAAAGGCTTTCCGCTCCTTGCAAGGATTCCCATATTGGACATATAGGTACAGGCTTTTTGGTATCCGTACTGCTTATTTCCGCACAGATCATACATCAGATCAAGGACTGGTGCTTCGGTCTGATGTGGGGCGAGAGAGTAGTGCTTTCCATCCGGTGCAATGACACGCTCCCATCCATAAGGGGCAACATTGCCAACGTAATAACCATCAGAACTGGAACGTTCCCTGCCACGCTGCATCCGGCGCTTGATTGTGGCGTACTCACGGCGGCTCATAAATAAACTGAACTCAAAATACTCATTATCATACTCATTTGCAGGATCGTAGGTTTTATTCGGTGTTACAATCCGGGTGTTGGAATAAAAAAATGCACGCTGCACACGCCCCTGATCGATCGTATCACCTCTGGCCAGACGATCTACGTCCATTACGAGGGCGCCATCCCACATACAGGCTTCTACCTCAGAGAGGACTTGCGTCATGACTGGGCGGGCATCGATACTGTCTCCGGACACAACTTCCCGGTAAATCGCACCGATCGGAAGAGAGAGAGTCTTTGCCAACTCTAACAGGGTAGTAATGTGGCGTTCCAGAACATCAATCCCTAGCGCTTCCAGTTCGGCGTCTTTTCTGGATTTTCTGGCGTAGATAAAATAAGACATTGTATCACACTCCTATGTTATTGTATTTAAATTTGGGTACAAAAATAACAGCCAGCACATGAACGAATGTTCTGGATTGCAAGCTGTTTCCGAAGATGATACAATATTCGTGGATTTCAATAGCATATCTTCGGATATGTAGACCGTCTCAGTGTTGGTAGCACTGGGGCGGTTTATTTGTGTATATAGCAAAAGACACCCATACAAATACTTGCATGAGTGCCTTTCAACCGTAATCAATACGGTTATCTCTATACAAGTATATTACTATATAAATAAAAATATTACAACAATTAAAATACATTTTTTTTAAATGTTTAAGAGTAATTTGGCATACTTTCTGGGACTATTCTAACGTAAAACTTCTAAAATAGATCTTGCTTATCAAATTTATTGTACTCTATCTCATCTTTTGGAAGTGCGATTAGCAAATCTAAATCAGAAATATTACGAATTCCTATTTGTCCTCTTACATACTCGAAAGCATGGGGATGAATTTTTGTTTGCAAGTCTGTAAGCGTATTTTTAAATTCGGAAATAAATTGCTTGTATTCGATTTTTGGAAGATAGTACTTGAAATATACAATCAGGTCAAATATTTTCTGATCCAGATTCCTCGAATAACCAGGACTAAGAGAACGCAAATATTTTTCAAGAATCCTACCAGATTGGCCACGTGAATCTTTTTTGCGAGAAAGGCAATAAACCCTTTCGTTATGAGCGCAAGAATTTCGAATTTTCCGCATCCAGTGGAGACTTCCAATTAAAAGTTTTACGTTTGCGCGTCCGTTTTCGTCTTCTAATCCGTACAATGAACATAACGAATGAGATACTTCAATTTTACTATATCGGATAATGTCTATAAAAGTGGAAAAATTAACTACTTTAATCATTATCCAAGTAGGTATTTGCTTGTGATTGTCCATATAAAACTTTACGTAATCAAGCTGACTTTTACTTAATTCGCTGTAGGCTTTAGAAATAACGTTCATTTTTTGTTGCAAAGATTTATTAGGAGAGTAGGCAGTGGTGTCATACCAAGGAGTACGTCCATTATCGTTACATTCATCAAATTTATAACCGGCCAATGTTCTTGTCTCTTCTTCTACTTGAGTAATATATTTCAGTAGCAAAGAACGCAATTCATCATCAAATTTTTTGACTGCATGCAATTGAGTAATTGATGTATCAGATATATAGGTATGATTTCCAAAAGCATCTTTTCCACTAATGAAAGGAGCTTTGTATCCATTTACAATATTGAAATAACCAGCGCGTATCAAAATCTTTTTGTGAGAAGAACCAGCGCATAAAATATGCTTATCATTTCTTAATTTCCGCATTTGTTGATTATAGGTTAAGAAAAATTTATCATCATTCATAAATATCACCTCTCTTCCTCTGTACTTTTCCACAACTCTATATAAACGCCGAAGCGGTTATATCATTTCCATAACTGCTAAATTAGGAATGAAATAAATAACATAGTTATCTACAGTGATATATTCACAATATTTCCCAGTATAGCAGTCAATAGCTTCTTGCTTGTGATTCATCTCTTTCTATTTTGCATCTTATGAAGATTATTCCTATTGGTATAGGAGGGGATTTTATTCAGATTCTAACAGATCATAGAATACTGATTCTGGAAGAACTTCAATGTCGCAACCTGCAAGTTTTAATTTTTCAGCCTTTTTCTGCTTGTTACTTTTTCCATCTTTTATAGTTTTACAGTAATCGTTATTTCCTAAAATTAGAAAGTTTGTTTTCTTAGTCACATTATCTCCATTAATCCCTCCAAGATTCGCTACGAGCTGCATGGCATCTTTTCTTGTCACTTTTTCAAGTACTCCAGTAAATACACATACCTTTCCGAATAGTGGGTGTGTAATATCGAAATTGGTACAATTTGACTGGATGTCTTTTGCTTTTACTTCGTAAGAACGACGTCTTCTACTTTTTATAAAAGAATTAAAATCACTAAATTTATCATCAATTTCTGATAATAAGTGTTTGTAACATGAATAAGTTAACTCGCAATCGTTAATGGAACGATGAGCGGACGAATAGGATAATTCATACCTTTGACATAAATCAGAAAGCCTATGATGTTTTTCTTCGGGATGTAAATTTCTGGATAATCGCATTGTATCTATAAAATCATTTGATAATGATTTTCCCAGATACTCTTCAAAATTATCATATAAGAAATTGATATCAAAATTAACATTGTGACCGATTAGTATCGAATTCCCTATAAAAGAATCAAGATCGGAAAGTACGTTTTCTATGTTTGGAGCAGTTGATAACATTTCATTAGTAATTCCGGTAAGTTCGATAATGTAGTCATCAATATAAGAACCATCCTCGCAAACCGGAGGCTTTACAAGCGATGAAAATCTTCTGACTTCAATACCATGTTCGTATCTAATTGCGCCAACTTCAATAATATCGTCCCAATCCGGCATCAATCCGGTTGTTTCTATATCTATAATAACAAAACTGTCCGGTGCTTCGATTAAGCTTTTTCCTTTTTTCTCTCTCATATCATTTCTCCTTTTGGCAGTGCCGAATTTCGTTGATTGAATTCTTTGCTATTTGTACTTTAATATCGCCTTACGATATATAATCACAGCGATCGTATCACTGAAAGTCTTTCATCCTCAATTCAATCATCTTCTTATGATATCCAAACAATCTGGAAAATTGATCCGTAGTAAAATCAAGATGGTCTTCGATATCAGAATCTTGAATGAGTAGATTTAAAGCGAAACGATCAGCTTCTATTTCAAATTTGTTTGTTACAAAATTCGTTCTCGTGTCCATGAATATAGCGTTACTGTCTTTATGCAAGAATAAATGACCAAGTTCATGTGCAATCACAAACAGCATTTCATTTTCTGGTAAACGCTCATCCACGTATATGATGTGGTTCCTTTGAAAATAGTGGTAGAACCCACGAACTCCGTCTAATGGATGAAAAACAAGTATTGCATCCATTGCCTTTACAATTTCAAGTGGATTTCTTGTGCCGTATTTTTGAACGATTTCATTCACACGTTCCTTAATATCCATAAGTATCAATCCTTTTTATACTTTTTAGGCGTATATTTCTCTTTGTTCTTTTGTTTTGCCATTTCCATTCCAATTCTCATAGCTGAGAGAATAGAATCTATTGCTTCTGGAGATGCTGGATCTCCATCAAACATCAGACCATCTTGCTTAAGCAATGCTTCTGTATCACTTAGAATGGCTTCTATTTGTTTAGTATCTCTTTTTGTGAGAGAGGATTTATCGGTAACGATTTGAGTTTCTGGTTCTTTTCCTGTTGTTAAATAATTTACTGACACACCGAAATAGTCAGCTATTTTTTGTAATCTTTCCAACGTTGTGTTGCCAGTTCTAAGTTTTCCTATGGAACCACGGCCAAACCCTAATTCTCTTTCTAGTGCTGTAATAGCCAGATTCCGTTTTTTACATAATTCTGAAATTACATCATACGTCGTCATAACTTTCTTGTCTCTATTGTTTAAATCAGAATCGTCATCAAAAGAATCTCCATTCAACAAATAATCCATAGTAACGTTAAAATATTGAGCTACTTTATTTAACTTTTCAGCATTTGGAGTTGACTTATCCCATTTCACAATGGTGCTGTTGCCAAAGCCTAATTTTGATTCTAACACTGGCAAGCTGATTCCTTCGGCATCTGCCAAAGATTTAATGCGTTCTTTTAACGTCATTTTGTGCCTCCTTATAAAACACGAGAAAATATTCTCGAAAAAGTATTGACAAAAAGAAAATATTCTCGTATCATAAAGGATGTAAGGAGAAAAAAATCTCGTGTACATCAATAAAACAGCCAAAAACTCGCCAAAGTAAAAGCTGTACTAGAAAATTTTCATCTGTCTAATATTATATTAGATTATTTTCTAACAAATGTCAATACAAAGTAGATTATTTTCTCTTTAAAACAACAACTGCATGTATGTACGGAAAAAAGGATTCCCCGTAACTATCGTTGGATGATAATCACGGGGAGAGACTATTACATATCGTGGTCTTCTAGAAATCTAACAATTTCAAAAATGCACACAATACATTCTAGAATTATTTGGATTAATTCCCTTAAGTCTCACCTCCTTTTGCGGAGGTATCCTTAAGATTGTTACTCCTCGGCAACTCCTTTCCAGCCATTTATGACCTTTAGAAAATTATCTAAGTGTAACAAGGTTATTGTAACAGATATATATGCAGTTGTCTATAAAAGTAGAAAAGGAGGGAATTATGATACTTAAAAAAATTTTAAAGCTGGCAGAGAAGAACAACATCTCAATCAGTTGTCTTGAGAAAACTCTGGGCTTTGGAAACGGAACAATTAAGAAGTGGGGAGAATCGTCTCCAAGTGTGGATAAGCTGAAAAAGGTAGCAGATTACTTCGGTGTAAGTATTGAGTATTTCTTAGAGTAGGAACAGGAAAGCAACTCGGAAATTAAGGTAATGGACAACATACCTTGGACAATCAACCTGCATACATAATAGCGAGGTGATGATTTTGATCGTAGAAACAGTAAAAGTAAAAAATGCAACAATCCGGGTACACGATGACTGTTATGCAGAACGAACAGAAGAAGAGGTGAAAAGCCTGATAGACGGATGCTGCAGGATCATCCAGGAGGCATTATTACGAAAAGAGAAAACCGCCTGAAGGCGGGGGAAGGTGGACAAACATATGAAAAACAAAAGATTAACCATACAGCGAATCGATAAGTTTATAAAGGAACTAAGCTTGACCGAAAGAGTAAATGGCTACTCGGAACAGCAGAAACAGCATGCGATTGCCTGTTTAAACAATTACTGCAGGGAGTTGGAGTATCAAGGAAGAAAATCAGTAAAAATCAAAGGAGCGACCAATGGACCAGAGAATCTTGAACATGACGGCAGGACAAGTCATTGAGTATAGCAGGCTTGTCAGTAGAAGAGAGGAACTGCGGCAGTTTCCGGAAGAGGAAGGAACTGTTGCAGAGTTGAAGCTAATCGAAGAAAGGATCAAAGAACTTGGATTTGAATGAAGAGAAGGAGAGGAAACAGATATGGATCATTCGCTGGCAATCCGGAAAGATCCGGAGCGAGTATGGGACGTACCAGGAAGCGAAACAGGTAGCAGAAGAAATCGGGGGAGAGTACATCATCGTATGAGTTTCCGGAAGAGAAGACAGCTTCGGTATGCAGAGGAATTGCTGCGGATCCTGGAAGCAGCATTCGGAATTTGTGCGGTCATGCTGATGGGAACCGGATCCTTATGGATAGGGATGATCATCATGACAGCAGGATTGGAACTTAGCTGCAGGTACATAGAAAAAAGCGTAAAAAATTAGTGCACCTGCCGCAAACAGATGCACCGGATATTTTGCCAATACAAACAAAATAAAAACACATTTATATTGTACACCTGTATTGGCAAAATGTCAAAGAAAATGAGAGCGAAAAGCTCCCGTTTTTCACTTGATAAGTATATTAAACTTAGGAGCAAAACAGGATGTATAAACAAAAGAGTTATGACCTGGGAGACATCAGAGAAGTGATGGAGTATCACAACGGGAGATATGGTGCTCCGGGAATGCCGAGAATGAAAAAGAAGAAAGCCACACCGGAGCAGATCAGGAAGACGAATCAGTGGAATAAAGAACGGCAGTGCTGGAGAAAGATGAAGCTGAATTTCCGGGAGAATGACTACTGGGTGACATTAACTTATAAATTGGAGAACCGGCCACAGGACATGAAAGAAGCGGCCAAAGACATCCGAAAGTGGATTCAGAAAGTACGCACACAATACAAAAAACAGGAAGTGGAGTTGAAATGGATGCTGCATACCGAGATTGGAAGTCGGGGAGGGGTCCATCACCATCTGGTCATCAACCGGATTCCGGATGCAGATCTGATCATGCGCAGAGCATGGGAAAAGGGAGGCGTCCACATCGATCTGTTGTATGACGAGGGAGGCTTGCGGAAACTGGCTGAGTATTTAAGTAAAACGCCGGATGAAGAAAACAAGCTGAAAGAGAGCCGGTACTCCTGTAGCAGGAATTTAAAGATTCCGGTGGCAGAAGTGAAGATTTACAAAAGGAAAACATGGAAAGATGAGCCGAAGCCACCAAAAGGATACTACCTAGATAAAGAGACGTACCATGAGGGAATCAATCCGGTAACAGGATATAAATACCGAAGATACATCCTGATCCGTTTGAACAGGAGAATTTGATATGAAAGAGGTAAATATTTACATAAGGACAAGTCTGACAGGTCCATGTATCAAAGATGGAAGATGGGCGGCCGCAATGGAATGTCAGACAAGCAAAGGACCGGCGGTCAAAGGAATTTGCGGGGAAGAACAGGAGACGACCTATTATCGCCTGGTGCTGCTTGGAATTGTGAAATCCTTGAAAATACTAAATGCGCCGTGCAATGCGACCCTGTATACGGACTGTATTTTTATCAAGAACATGATCGAAAACGGGAAGCCGGAGCAGTGGAAGCGGGCGGAATGGAGAAAACCGTCCGGGGAAGAGGTGAAGAACCAGGAATTGTGGCAGCAGTATCAGACGTTGTCAGAGCGGCATGAAATAGCTGTCAGATTTAGTAAACATCACGATTACGTGGAAAAATTAGAGGGATTACTGGAGGAAAAACAGCATGTTTGATGTATTTGGGAATTTTGATTCCGTAGAAGAATTAAATGCATGTGCAAAAGGACTTTTGGAGGAGCAGGATCTGGAGCATTTAAAAGTGCTGGCAGAGGAAAACGGGATTCCAGATGGAATCCGGGAAGTATATGAGCAGCATCTGTCAGAAGAACTGGTAGATTCAGTAAATGCGGCCATCGGAAAGCTGCAGGTTGAGTTAAAGGAGGAAACAGACGGGATGCCGGCAGGAGAGATCGTGTCGTATCTGTCTATGAGATGTTTTGAAAAAGAAATTCTGGCCAGAGCGGTAAGAAGAAAGAACCGGACACTCAAAGAATGTCTGCAGAATATCCGAAAAGAAGCGGAAAAAAGAGTCAAAGAAAGAAGAGGGGCACAAATGGTGGCAATGCCGGATCTGGAAGTATTTGCCATGGCAGAAGAATACTATCTGGAGGCGGAGAAATGAGACGAGGAGAGTTATTAAAGCTTCCAGAGTTAAAAGTAACGGAAACGATGCGAAAGACAGTCGGGGAAGATCAAGGACATCAGGTACTAAGATGTGGAAGAGCGCCTGTGTGGAGCGCAACATATTATTGGTTCTATCGTGCGAAGAAGACAGGCACGGTTTTAGAGATCGATGTATTTACAAGAGATATGATCCTGAATGACACAAGATATCCAAAATACCGGGTATTCCTTTTGGGAGAAAACAAGTACTACACTTACGACAATCTGTGTGAGAAGTGGAGAACGGCAAAAATAGATAACTTAAGTTATTGGGAAGGATGGGGAGAGATAGAAGAAGGATACTGGTACAGTAGTGGAAAAGTATGGATACGAGAAGGGGACCGAAAACGGATCACAGAATTTTGTCACAACGGGAAGGAAGAGCCACGTGCAGCAATCGCAAGATGGCAAAGCTATAGTAAAGACCGAAAAGAGATTGATGAAATTGATTCTGAGATGGCAATGGTGCCGGAACTGCCGAAAGATTTTGATGAGTTTGTAGACCGGGAAGTCCTTCCCCAGTATTTGTTTTACGATGCCGGAAGAAAAGTGACAAAAGGGTATTGTACACATTGTGGAAGAGAAGTAAAAATCCGGAATCCACACTATGGAGACGTGGGGGAATGTCCATTCTGCAGGCATCCAATTACCTACCGAAGCCGAAAGAAAGGCGGAAATGTTCACGCAAGAGGATATGCAGGACTCTTGCAGAAAACAAAAGAGGGATATGTATACCGATATTTTGAGTGTTATCGGAAATTCAGGAATGGACAAAAGGGAGATGGCGGGTACTGGGAGCTGATACGGATCACGTATGACCGGAATTTAAAAAAGATTCATGAATTTGAATATGAGCAGTATAAGCAGACAGACTGGGTTCGGTGGTGTTACAGAGACGGATGGAGATATTATGCAAAAGTGGTAGAGCATGAAGCAATCCTCTATAACCGGAATCTCAAACAGATTCTAAAGGGAACGCCGTTTCAGTATTCTGCAATGGAACGTTTTGTGAAACATGGGAAATATCGAGAAAAAATGTATTTGGATCAATATCTGAATGAATACCGGTATATGCCTGGAATCGAACAACTGGTAAAATGTGGATTTTACAGAATTGTCAAAGAAAAAATGCAGGGGTACAACACAGGAAACTTAAAGAAGAAAGAGAGGTCTTGTAAAAAGATACTGGGGCTAAACGGGGAATACTACCAGCTGTTGGCTGGAAAGAATCCAAGCACAAGGGAATACAACACCACTTATAAAATGCAGGAAAAGGGATTGCATCCAACATGGCAGCAGGTTCAGTTTTTTGCAAGGTTTCCGAGGAATTTCACCAGGTATATCCGGTATACCACCATTCACAAGATGGAACGGTACATCAAAGAAGTGTTAGGAGAAGATGAGAGACAAGCCGTGGACTATCACGATTATCTGAAGATGGCAGAGAAGTTGGGATACAACATGAGAGAGCCGTGGATCTTATTCCCGAAGAATTTAGAGCAGCGTCATGAAGAGTTGATTGAAGAGAGCAGAGAACGAGAAATAAAAGCAAAAGAGGATTTGGACAATAAAAAAGACAAAAAGTACGAGAAATACAGAAAACGGGACAGCTATCTGGAAATGGAAACAGAACAATTTGTGTTGAGACTTCCGAAACGGATCCATGAAATCAGGCAGGAGGGAAATGCCATGCATCATTGTGTTGCCACGTACATTGACCGGGTGGCCAAAGGTGAGACAACGATCCTGTTCCTGAGAAAGAAGCAGGATCCGGAGACGCCGTTTTACACCATGGAGGTAAACAATGGGGTTATGATCCAGTGTCGGGCAAAATATAACGGAGACATGACAGAGGAAGTCAAAGAATTTGTTGAGCTATTCAAAAGAAAGAAGTTGAAACGTACAGAAAGGAAAGCTGGATAGATGGAAGAATTACAGACAATCAGTACACTGCAGGGGGTAGAAATTGCATTACGGAAAGAACTGGAACATATCGCAGAGGGATACATTAAAGTCGGGTATCTCTTAAAAAAGACTAGAGATGCAGAGTTTTATAAAGAAAAGGGATATGCGGATGTTTTTGAGTTTGCAAAAGAAACCTTCAATATCAGCAGGACGTGGGCCATCCGGTTTATGCAGATCAACGATACATACAGTATTGACGGGAACAGCCCGGAAATTCAGGAGAAATACCGGGGATATGGCAGCAGCAAGCTGTCTGAAATGTTGGCACTGCCGGAAGAAGTGCGGGAAGTGGTACCAAGAGATGCCACGGTTCGGGAAATCCGGGAGGTAAAAGAAGTCATCCGGGAAACAGAAGATCGTTATTCGCCGCAGATGAGCCTGTGCGACATCGCACCAGAAGAACACCAGGGAAGCTGGACGGAAACATTGGTGTATGAATTTTTCAAAGGAGAAGGAAAAGGCTGCTTTGAGAAAATGCATAAATGGATATGGGAAGACGAGCCAAAAGAGGAAAGTGTGATCAACAGGGAGATCATGGGAATTGTAGCTCCAACAAAATTCCGGATGTTTCGGATGCAATTTGCAAATGCGCTCTTCAGTGAATTTCAGATTCGGATCATGCCATATAACGGCAGGGGAGAGCCGGAAGAGATCAGCTATCTGGAGTTGGCCAAAACATTTGAACAGACCTTTTATCCGGAAGGCAGGAAGACTTCTGATTCAGAAGCCTATGAAAGGGTTTATCAGATGCCGCTGAGAGAAAAGAAAGAGAGGGAAGTCTTAAAGACGGAACCATTAAAGAAAAAGGCAGAACCTGCAAAAGCACAGGAAACATTGGAAGAGCCAAAAGAAACAGAAGAACAGATTCCGGGACAGATGGAAGTGGAAGATTATCCGGAACTGATGCCGGATGCTCCGGCTATGAATCTTCCGGAAGAAGAAAAACAGGTACATGAGATCACAGAAGAGGTGGTCCAGGAAGGAGAAGTCATAGAAGACATCTTAAAATCCGGGGATCCGGAGAAAATCATGCAGCTTCTGAAGAAAGAATTTGCCTGGCCAAAAGGCGGATGGGACAACTGGAAAAAGAAAGTGATTACCTTATGAGCATTGATTATAGTGATATGAAATTTCCAAAGGCCAGAAAGAAGAAAAAAAGAATCAGCCATCCGAAAAGTATTTTGAACACAGAAAAAGGTGTGTGTTATCTCTGCGCCAATCTGTATGGTGATTATCGGCAGCAGTATACCGAGGAACATCATATCCTGTTTGGATCAGGAATGAGGACAATGTCAGAAGCGGAAGGATTGAAAGTGTATTTGTGTGAACCGCACCATAAAAGCGGGAAAGAAGCTGTGCATAACTGCAGAAAGACAAGAGAACTGCTTTGCGAGATCGCACAGAGGGAATATGAGAAGTCACACACAAGGAAAGACTGGATGAAGATCAGCAAGAAGAATTATCTGGATCAGCAGGAGTTGATGAAAGAACCGCAAAATGAAAAGCAGAAAGAAGGACATCCAGGATTCCAATTTTTATAGCATCTCCGGCCAAGTGCCGTGAAGATACAACAGCAGGTACGTCACAAAACCTGTCGTAAGCCATCACATTATCTCCCAGATAACTCTGGGAGAGGAAAGGAGCATCATGTTTATTAAGACGAGCATATTTAAGAGAATATTGAAGGATGCATGGAAAGGTGCAGGACTCACTGTAGGAAAGAAAGAGGAAATGTACTTCATACAGGGAGCCTATTGGATATTATTTGTATATGAGAAGGACTTTACAAGCAAGAATAAGGCAGCAGTCATTGAACTTGTAGGGGATCTTCCGGAAGAAGGCGAAGTATATAGAGCCTATGAAAAGGGAAAAAAGCAGTATGAATTAAAAGTAAGGGATGAGTGGGAATACAAGAAATGGTTATCAGCCAGAGACCGGTATGAGGATACAGAAATCAAATACAGGGGAATGGCAGTGTTACAGAATGTAGAGACAAAAGAGATGAGTTACATACCAGATCAAATTCTGGAATTGGTAAGCCTATCCGAAACAGGTGAGTATGAAGACTTTCCGACAGGACCTATGGGAATGGGATATTTCGTCCTGTGGGTAAATGAGACTGGAATGTTATTGACTGTAAAAACACCGGCAAATGAAGATAACATGGATGGAAGAATCTTGAAAGCGCTGAGCGGGCTGGAAATGGAGTAATATGGCAGAAAAATATAAGAAAGTATATGCAGTAGATTTTGACGGAACGCTTTGCAGAGGAACAAGATTTCCTAAAATAGGAACACCGAATTTCTATTTGTTTGAATTTTTAAAGGAGAAACAAAAGGAAGGGGATATTATTATTCTGTGGACGTGCAGAGAGAAAAAATTGCTGGAAGAAGCAGTCGAATTTTGCGAAAAATTTGGTCTGAGATTTGATTATATCAATGAAAACACGAAAGAGAATATCGAGAAATATGGAAATAACACAAGAAAAGTATTTGCGCATTATTATATCGATGATAAAAATATGACAATAAATGATCTGAAGGTGAAGGAAGAAGGTCTGGATCCGGTTATTTGGGAGAGAGCCTGTCGAATATCGGCAGAGTACATGGTATAGGAGAAAAAAGATGGAAAACAACACAGTAAAGATCACAGGAAAAATTATGGAAACACAGAAAAAGTGATTATCTCCCGGCAATTTGCTGGTATTCGAACGCAAGGCTGGCAGCAGAGCTTCCAGTCGGAACAAAAGTGAGAACCATGGGAATGATACAGAGTAGGATTTATGTAAAAGGCGACAGCGAGAGAACAGCTTATGAAGTCTCAATAAGAGAAATGGAAGTGATTGAGTAGTGGAAGGTTACGAGAAATACGCATCCAGGATACAGGAACTTTTATTTGATGGGATGGATGTGCATGAGGTGTGGGTGTACATGAAAGTTATGTTCCAGATTGAGAAAAATGAGATTTGTTTTCGGGCATATCTGGAGAGATCGGGATTGATCTGGTTTGCGGAAGCGGGCAGCAGAAGACAGGTCCAGGTACCGGATCTGCTGGAGACCAAGAGAAAACTGGAAATGAATCGAACGAAAATTTCAAAGCCGCTCTGTAAATATCCGGATTGTTTCCGATGTGTATATCCGGATTGCACATGTAATGAAGGCCTTACGAAAAAAGGGAATGATGAACTGGTTCGGGAGTTGGCGAAGCGATAGGGAAAAAAGATTAATGGATGAGGAAAACACGGAGAGGAAAAGAAGAAAATAAGCGAAAAATAGAAAGGAGCCAGCCTCCGGCCGGGGCAAGGGTATACCGGGCTTCTGAGAAAAAATGAAAGAGACACCAGAACAAATCATTAGTAAATGTGTGAATAACATAGTCAGAGAGATAGCGAGTTGGAAATACATACAAAAATATGGATGCAACGATCCGTTCTGGCCAGATGGATGCAACATGAATATTACAAGAAACCATATTATAAGCTACAAGCATGATATACGGGAGATATGCGAAGCGAATAATATGCCACTCCCAGAGGGATATTACCTGCCAACGCCACCGGAAGTTGATAACAACTACATGGCGAGCCTAAAGCGGGAAGATAGAGTTAACAGGATGCGCCGGCAGGGCGTGAAGTTTGCAAAGAAAAAGACAGAATATGACTTAGAACAATTGAGTTTGTTTTAACGGAGGAATGAATAATGGCGAAAACAGAGAGTAGCATGGAAGAAATTAGAGTCGGAGACATAGTGATGTGCGTTGAATATCCAGGCAATCCATGCGGAATAGTGGTTAAACAGTATCGTCCGACAGCATGCGGACAGCAGACAATGATTAAATGCAATGACGGGCGGTTATTCCACGCACCAACAAGTGATTTTAGAAAGATAAGGTAATTGGAAGGAGAAAGGAATAATCATGATAGGAAAATGCAAAGCACCAAACACATGTGTATGCAAATACGAACATTGTTGCATAGAATGCCCAGAAAATGATATTTGCAATATGCAGTGTGTAGATAAGGACAGATATGAGTATTGTGTGGAGTGTCCGGAATATGAGGAGGAGCAATGATTTTATTTTGTCCAGATTTAACAGGAAAAGAAGAGGTAAAAGCAATGCTTATTGGGAATGGAGATTTTGTTAGACCAGTGTTACATCCGTGTATTAAAGAGAAATGTGTAGCGTACAAGGATGGAAAGTGTATGAAATACGACAATGAAGTGGAGAGGGAAAGTGGAAGAGCGAGCATTTGAAGATATCCTGTATATGATTAAAAGATCGTGCGACAAGAATTTTTACAAAGGCACTGATTACGATGGGATGAAACAGGAAATTGTAAGGTGTGCTACAGATATTTACATTGAGCAGATGCGACAGAACGGAGGAAAAGAAGATGAATAGAGACCTTTTTAAAGCAAAGAGAAAAAGCTGGAAAGAACTTCCGAAAGAGGAATGGTGGGTTGAAGGATATTTATTTGATGATGGAATGCCAGAACCGAAACATTATTTTATTGGCGGGATAATCGTTAAACCGTATGAAGGTACAGCATGCGACAAATGGAATGTAGTTGGCATTGATTTTTATGAGATTGATATAAACACCCTCTGCCAGTACACCGGACTTACCGACAAGAATGGTAAGAAGATTTGGGAGAATGACCTTTTAGGACACAAACTGAATCGCGTTGAATTTTTAAATGGAACATACTGCATAAATGGAGATAGATCTTTATTTTTCGAAGCGAACACAAATGAAGTCATTGGCAATATTTTTGACAATCAAGAGATGTTGGAGGTGGAGTGATGAACGCATTAGAGAAGATCGTGGAAGAAATCGAATCCATGAAAAATGACGCCTACGAAACACTGAAGGAAGAAAAGAAAAGACATGGAGCGAGCAAAACAGCAGAAGAGCTGGAAAGCTATCTTTATGGCTTGACCTGTGCAGTAGATATTGTGGAGAAATATGTGGGTAAGGAGAATGTGGAATGAACGTACTAGAGAAGATCTTGGAAGAGATTGAAGATCATGCGATAGAGTTTGAATCATTCGGAATGTGTGATGATTATGTAAGTGTTGGTTGGGCAAAAGACATTATCCGTTCTCATATGGGCGATGTTCCGAAGTGCAGAGAATGCAGCCGAAGAAAATTTTATATGCAAGGATATGAAGATGGGAAGAAAAATGACGGTTGGATTCCGGTAAGCGAGAAATTGCCGGAAGTCGGAAAAATGGTAAAAGTTACTGTACACTCATCTGAATGGATTGGAGACTATTATTCATACTGGGTCCCAGAAGAAGAAAAGACATACCATCCGGAAGAGCGCAATGTGTACGACGGATACATAGATAGAGTGGGTATGTGGAAATTTTGTGATGATGGAGGTTCGGTCTACGCTTGCGACAAAGAATTTGGGACAGATAAGGAAATAGTGTACGATGTCGTGACAGCGTGGATGCCGAAAGAACAGATAGAACCATACAAGGAGAAATAACATGGACATCATAATCACAATCGCATTCCTAGCCCTGTACTATATCCTGGGGCTTGGAACAGTGATTACTTTAAAGACAGGAATCGAAGAGGAAGTAGAGCTAGAAGGAGCAGATTATCTTCTGGCTGGAGGGTTTCCGATACTGTTATTTGTGATTTTTTTAGATTGGATTGTGCGAAAGATAGTGAGGTAGGATGATGAAAAAATTTAACTGGGATGAATTTAAAAATAAAGACAATAAGATTGTGATGCATTGTAAGACTGAGGAAGAAGCAAAAGATTTCTGCAGGCAGATGCACGGACATGGAATGAAATGGTGCACAGGCAAAAGTTATATGGAAAAGACGAATTATGAAAAGTGCAAAGGAGAAACATGCTATACAGGATCCGGAATGCTCTCATCGTATCGGTACTACAATAGCGAAGGATACGAAATCTTAGAATGGAGTGATTACATGCAGAAAGAATTTACAAAGGCGGATCTGGAAGACGGGATGGTAGTTGAACAAAGAGATGGCAACATGTATCTTGTATTGGCTGGGAAGGCAGTAAGAAAAGGCAGATGCAATCATATAGACGGTTACACTGATGACTTGAAATGGGAAGGGTATACAGGAGGAGACATCGTTAAAGTCTATAGGATTACTCCGGAATCACTCGGATGCATAGAAGATGTGTTTATTAAAAGCAACCTTGAACTCATTTGGGAACGCACCGAAACAAAGAAAATGACCATCGAGGAAATGCGACAGAAGCTTGAAGAGCTGACAGGAGAAGAGATCGAGGTGACGGCATGAGAGGAACCTTAAAGCACAGACGCAGCGCAAAGGAAATGAAACGGGATCGAGAAGATCATTTTGCTGATCTGGCTGAACATGAACCAACAGAGAATGCCAAGAAGTGGATGCAAAGAGGTGCGTACTCTGTGGAAGACTGCTTAAGAAAATGGGGAGTAGATACGAAAGGGAGTGTTGCCAGTGGACAAGAAGATACTGATTGAGTATGCAGACATGAAAGAAGAGATAAAAGATCTGAGACGTAGGATTGCAGAGGATAAAAAGAAAATAGAGCAACTGAACAAGATTACTGTGCAAGATTCTGTTGCATGTGGAAAGAAAGGCAACAAACCATTGCGAACAGTGAAAATAACAGGCTTCCCACAAAGAGAATATGAAAAACGTGAGTTTTTACTTGAAAAGCGCATTGCAAAGCTGCAGATGTTGGAGACGGATCTTCTGGAGAAACAGATACAGGTAGAGGAATATATAGGACAAATTAAAAAAAGCGAAATCCGGATGATTCTCAGATTTTATTATATTGATGATCTAAGTTGGGTACAGGTCTCACATAGGATGAATGAAGTATTCCCAAAGAAAAGGAAAGCATATACAGAGGACAGTTGCCGATGCAAACATAACAGATATTTAGAAAAATTTGAGAAAACGACGGAAACGACGGTTTTAAAATGCTAATATGGTATAAAGCCGAAAGGAACAAGCTGGACGGCTAAGGTGTTTTTAGTTTTCCTCCTAAAGACAACCAGTAAAACCACACACAAATTACAAAAGGGCGTCTTGCATGAAAATGCAGGGCGTTTTTTGTATAAATGTTGATCGGACATAGCTCAGTCGGTTAGAGCAGAAGCCTTATAAGCTGTGTGTCACGGGTTCGATTCCCGTTGTCCGGATTAAAAACCTCTGAGAAAAGTGTTGACATACGTATACGTATGTGGTATTATATAGTTGTAAGGAGGTGAGATACAAATGAGCAAAAAGAAACAAAAGAAAAAGTCCAAAATCGATATAAAGACATTGGCGGTCAGTGCGATTCTGGACTTATTCGTTGGAATCCTTTTAATGATTCTCGACAAGCTATTTAATTAGCTAAGAGGGGCGAAAGCCCTTCTTCAAAATAAATATAACATGAAAGCTCATTTGTGTAAAGGATGTTGTGGAAGTTAGGAATATTCTTCATTGCTATAGGAATAGCAAAGCTGGTTTATTGCCTCATAAAGAAAGTGAGGGATGAGCATGCTCGGTAATGAAGAAAGGAAACAGAGACCACAAGATAAGTGGGATGAGAAAGCAGGGTTAGTTCCAAAAACATATAAGATTAACAAGAAAGTAGCAGAAGAGTTCAAGGAAGCCTGCAAAGAATCTGGTGTTGCGATGGGAACACAGCTTACAAAGCTGATGAAGCAATTTGTAGAAGAAGTGAATAATGGAAAATAGCAGAGAGCATCTGGCGAAAGCCGGATGCTTTTCTGCGTCCTGAGCAAAGACGATAAAAGGCTCTGGGCAAAAGCCTACACTGTGCGACATCGCACAAATATAGCAGGATAGAGCAGTGGAAGCTCGTCAGTCTCCTTAGCTGAAGGTCGAAGGTTCGATTCCTTCTCCTGCAATTGAGGTGAGAATATGACAGAACATGAGATTGCATTTGTAAAGAAATGCATAAGAGAAAATATCCACAGATTCTATACATGGGGCAAGTGGAAAGCATTGAGAGAACAGGTGTTAAAGCTTGATAAATATGAATGTCAGTTATGTAAGAAACGTGGAAAGTATACAAAGGCAACGACGGTTCATCATGTGAATTATGTAAAGAAGCATCCAGATAAAGCATTGGAAATCTGGTACAGCTTCAGAGGTGAGAAACGGAGAAACCTGATCAGTCTGTGTCATGATTGTCATGAAGAGGTTCATGGATATCGAAAGCAAAAGAAAAAAGAACCGCTGACAGAGGAAAAATGGTAAAGAAGAATCAAATTGTCAGGATACCCCCGGTCGAAAAAATCGGGTTTTAATTTGCCCCGTAGAGACCGGTGGGTGCTCCCGACAAAAGAAATTTCTCGTGCGCGCGTGACGGAGGGGGTGGTATAAGGGCGAGAAAAACAAGAAAAGAATTATTGCGAGTGGAAATTAAAGAGGACCTTCTTGATCAGCTGGCCCGGAATGGAACCACAGGGAAATATTACATCGACTTGGTCGATAAATATATGGACTTCTGGGACCTGGAGAACGAACTGATCGCAGACATTAAAAAGAGAGGCGCTATCGTTGAATATAATAATGGAGGAGGTCAAAAAGGGCAAAAGAAAAATGACTCGATAGATCAAAGAATTAAGGTCAATGCTCAAATGCTTAAAATACTGGACAGCCTAGGAATTAAGCCGGTTGGCGATGATTCGGGAGATGATGAAGATGAGCTGTAACATACATCCATATATTCAGGAATGGATTGATATAGTTGAGAAAAAGATCTATGCAGTATGCGAAGAGCAGGAGCTGCTTGTCGCGCATGTAAAATGGTGTTTTGAGCATGAAGATATTTATATAGATTGTGATCAGTTGGAGAAATATATCGGGATGTCAAAATACTTCCCGTTTGAAGAAATATTTCCCTGGCAGAAGTTTGTGATCGGACTGCACGATTGCACATATTGGAGAGAATCCGGGCTTCCAAGATGGCCGGATTTATTCTGTATGTTGGGGAGAGGAGCGGGAAAAGATGGTACAATTGCGCTCGAATCAGTGTGTTTAATGTCCCCGCATAATGGAATCAGAGAGTACGATGTAGATATCTGCGCCAATAATGAGGACCAGGCAATGCGTCCAGTCCATGACGTGATAAACGCATTTGAACGACCGTCTGTGATAAAGAAATTAAAGAAATTCTTCCGATGGACGAAGGAACAGGTTTTATGCTTGAAAACAAAGTCTATTATGAAGGGAAGAACAAACAGTCCGAAAGGAAAAGACGGTCTTCGTTCTGGAATCTGTATTTTTAATGAGATCCATCAATATGAAGACTATAAGAATATAAACGTCTTTACGACAGGACTTGGTAAGAAGAAACATCCAAGACGTTCTTACTACACGACAAATGGTGACGTGCGGGAAGGACCGCTGGATGATCTGCTGGAAACTTCCGAACAGATCTTACGGGGTGGCGAACCGGATAATGGGTTATTACCATTTATCTGTAAACTGAATAAAAAGGAAGATGTGGATCAGGAAGAAAACTGGCCAATGGCAAATCCATCGTTGCCATATCTGCCAAGTCTTATGGAAGAGATCAGGAAAGAATACAGGGAATGGAAGAAAAATCCGAGAAGACTTCCGGCATTTATGACAAAACGAATGAATATTCCGGAAAATGCGGAAGAAATGAGTGTAACGGAGTGGGACAATATCAAAGCGACCAACATCTTACTGCCGGATCTGGAAAGATGGAGCTGTGTATGTGGAATTGACTATACAAAATTAACAGATTGGGCTTCCGTAGATCTTCATTTCCGAGATGGAGATGAACGGTTTGATATCAGCCATTCATGGATGTGCCTAAATTCGAAAGATATTCCGAGGATCAAGGCTCCATGGAAAGAATGGGCGGATTACGGAAGACTGACGCTTGTAGATGACGTGGAAATACATCCGTCATTGCTTACAAATTATATACAGGAAGCAAAACGCACCTACAATATCAAAGCTTTAGCCTTGGATGATTTCCGTTTTGCATTGATCGGAAAATATCTGCAGGAAATAGGATTTGATATGAAAGTGAATAAGAATCTGAAGCTGATCCGGCCATCAGACATTATGAAAGTGGCACCTCTGATTGATAGCTGCTTTGTAAATAAATGGCTGCGGTGGGGAGATGCTCCAGAATTAAGGTGGGCCACCAATAATGCAAAACTAATCAGGCATGGAAGAAAACCAGGAAAAGAGGATGATGCCGATATGGGAAATTATGTATATGGAAAAATAGAAGGAAAAAGCAGAAAAACAGACCCATTTATGGCATTTGTAGCGGCGATGACTGTGGAAAACGTGCTGCCGCAGAAACGGGCAAAACCAACACCGAAAATACAGGTTTACAGTTATTAAGGGGGTGAATGTAGGAAATTAAGTATTAAAGACTGGTTGATCAAAAAACTTGGAGGCAGCAGTACCACAAGGATCACAGTGGATGACATTATGAAAGATAAAGATGTACAGAGTGCTATGTACGAAGTGTATCTGAGAGAGCTGGCTTTCTGGACTTGTGTCAATAAAATTGCAAATGCCATCAGCAAATGCGAATTTAAAACGTATATCAAGAAGAAAGAAGTAAAAGGACAGGAGTATTATCTTTGGAATTACGAACCAAATCAGAACCAGAATGCAACATCATTCATGAATAAGTTGATTGGCAAGCTGTACCGGAACAATGAATGCCTTGTGGTAGAAGTAAACAATCACATTTATGTGGCAGACAGTTACAGCAAAGAGGTGCTGGCATTGAAGGAGTACAGATTCAGCGGGATCACATTTGACGGTTACGAATTGTCTGAAACACGGGAAATGTCGGAAGTCATGTTTTTCGAATTAAATTCAGAGAATATGAGGAATCTCACAAATGGGATGTATGAAACGTATTCAAAATTACTGATATATGCGCAGGATGCCTATAAAAAATCAAGAGGAAAAAAAGGAATCCTGAATATTGGAGCAATTGCACAGGAAAGTGAGAATTTCGATGAAACATTCCAGGAGTTGATGAGCACGCATTTTAAGAACTTCTTTGAAAGCGACAGTGCGGTGTTGCCATTGTTTGACGGATACGAATATCAGGATATTTCAGAAAGCGGAAAGACGTATTCTACAGAGTCAACACGAGATATCAAGTCTTTAGCTGATGACATCTTTGAATTTACAGCAAGAGCATTTTCTTTCCCACCGAGTCTGGCCAAAGGAGATGTACAGGATACAGGGAAAGCGATTGATGAACTTCTGACCTTTGTGATAGATCCGCTCATTAAGATGCTGCAGCAGGAGATCAACAGAAAGAGAAACGGATACACAGGATTTAAAGCTGGAAATTATGTGAAGATAGAGACTCTGGCAGTCAAGCATATTGATATTTTTGATATTGCAACTCCAGTAGACAAGCTGATCTCAAGCGGAGCATTTACGATCAATGACATTTTGGAAGTGCTCGGAAAACCGAAAATTGAAGAAGACTGGGCAAACCAGCACTTTATGACGAAAAATTATAGTAAGATTCAAGACCTGCTTTCTGATTTGGCAGGGGAGCGTGTGAAAAATGAAGAAAATTGAAAATAGGGGAGGAGTCCTTTCAGGATATGTTCCTGATCTCCCCGGAAAGCTGGAGGGCGTAGCGAATGCTGCGTCCTATTTTGATGCATAAAAATAGAAAGGATATGGAATTATGAAACTGAAACTTGTAAAGCAAGGAGAATTTTTAGGGACTAGATGTGATTTTTATGTAGATGAGGAAAACAACATCTATATGAGCAGAACACAGATTGGATATGCGCTACAGTATAAAAATCCACAAGATGCGATAAAGAAAATTCATTTAAGACATTACGAAAAATTACAGCAACGCTATGTAGAAGTGGTGGGTGACAATTTGTCCCCGAGGCCAAGAGATTTAGGAAAAAAGACAAGTATTTTTATGTATGACGAAAGAGGCATTTTAGATGTAATAAGATGGTCAACAACAGAGATAGCTGACCAATACTTTGATTGGGTGTACGACATTATTCAATCAATTAAAAAGAATGGCTATTACATAACTTCTGAAAAAGATAAAAAGTGGCTTGGAATTCGTAACGAATCCAAAGAGGCAAGACGATATGAAACAGACCAGATTAAACTCTTTGTGGAGTATGCAAAAGAGCAGGGGAGTAAAAATGCAGATAGGTACTACGTGCTATTTACAAAGCTGATAAATAGTAAGATGGGAATTCAGAGTGGAAAACGTGATGAACTGTCACAGGAAACGCTCATGGAGTTAAAGTCTTTGGAAACTCTGGTTAAGATGAGAATTCGCAAGCTTATAGAAAAGGAGACGCCTTACAAGGAAATATATCAAGACGTGAAGATGTTGGTAGATGAGTTTTAAGAAGAACATAAGGAGCAGTGAAATTCACTTGTCCTTTTTAAAATTACCTCTTGACAAATGTCCGTACAAAATGTATTATGATAAATGTACGGACAAAAAGAAAGAGGTGATTTGATGAGTCCGAAAGGTAGACCAACGGATAATCCTAAAAAAGGACGTTTTGAAATACGAACTTCACAGGAAGAGGAAGAAATGCTGGACTATTGTTGTGAAATTACCGGAAAAAAACGTACCGATATAATTAGATTAGGGATTAGAAAGGTATATGAAGAATTAAAAAAGTAAAAGGGTAGTCGGCACCCTGAGAAAGTGAAATCGACTACCCGACCCCCAAATAGAGGTATAAATATTATAGCACTGTACCTCTGTTTTGGCAAATCAGAAAATGGAGGTATTATGAAATGAAATTGCCACAAGTAATAGAAATAAATGGAATAAGAGTTTTAACAACAGAGCAACTAGCAAGAAATTACGGAACGCAGCCTAAAATTTTGCAATATAATTTTTCTTATAATAAGAAAAGATATACGGAAGGAAAACATTATATCGCATTACAGGGAGAAGAATTAAAGAAATTTAAAGCTGACCTTGAAATTCAAGGTAACCTTAAATATGCTCATACGCTTTATCTCTGGACAGAAAAAGGTGCATTACTTCATGCAAAATCGCTGAATACCGATAAGGCATGGGAAGTATATGATTACCTAGTTGATTTCTATTTCAGAGTAAAAGAGGGCGAGAAACTTCCAGTAGTGAGAGAAACAAAGTCAGTGTCAATAGAAAAACAGGATGCAAAAGAGACTTTCGATATTGCTCCATATTTCATATCTGTAGTAGAGAAAGTTCCTATTGAAGCATTAGATGCTATGGAGAAAAGTTTTAGAAAAAGTAACAGTAAGACTGTTAAATTGGCCACACTTTCTATTTTAGCAGAAAAGATGAAACGTAATATTGAATAACCAAATACAGTAATCAGAGCATCTATCAGAAATGGTAGGTGCTCTTTTTATAAATCAAACCAGGAAAGAGGTGAGACAAGGAAAAACATAACAAACTGGAGAATGCAGCCTGTTCAGGCAGAGAACAAAACACTTCTGTACATTTATGATGATGTGACAGAATATGGAGAATTTGACTGGAACGCATGGGAATATAAGAACTCGGAGACTTCTGCAAAATATTTTGCAGAGAAACTGAGTGAAATTCCAGAAGGACAGACAATTGAGCTGCATATCAACTCAAATGGCGGATCCGTAAAAGAGGGCGTTGCTATTTACAATTTACTGAAGCAAAAACAAAACCAGAAAGTCGGGATTGTGGATGGCGTAGCACACAGTGTTGCGTTTTTGATTCTACAGGCGTGTGACACAAGAAAAATGTGTTTAGGTACAACGGCACTGATACACAATATGTGGATGTATTGCTCAGGCAATGCAACACAACTGAGAAAATATGCAGATGATCTGGATGACATGATGGAAGCAAACCGGCAAGTTTTTCTAGAAAGGGCGAAGATTGAGGAAAGTGAGTTGATTGAGTTAATGGAAAATGAGACTTACCTCACTCCGGAAAAGGCGCTGGAATATGGACTCATTGATGAGATCATGGGAAAGACAGCAGAACCGGTAAACACAGAAGAGATTCTGGAGAAGCTGTCCGATATGCAAAGACAGTTAAACAGTCAGGAGAGCTTCCGGCAGCAGATTGCAGCAATGCAGAAATCACAGGAAGACAAGAAACCAAGAAAAAACAACGTATTAAATCTTTTTAGAGGAGGCATGATTTAAGGAAAAATTTAGATGTATTAGAAATGGAAAAAACAGCAATCGTACAGAAGATGAATGAGGCGATCACAGCCGGAGATGCAGAGCAGTTCCAGGCAGCGTTTGTGGAGCTGTGCGATAAGATTCAGGAAAGTGTCATAGAACAGGCACGGGGAATCGTAGAAGAAGCAGATCAGAGAATTCTGTCTGAGCGCGGCGTAAGACAGCTGACATCCAAAGAAAAAGAATATTATCAGAAGCTTGCAGAAGCAATGAAATCTACAAATCCAAAACAGGCAGTAGAGAATCTGGATGTGGTAATGCCATATACTGTAATTGACAAAGTATTCGAAGATTTGAAAACAGATCATCCGCTGTTGTCCAAAATCCAGTTTACATCCGTAACAGGGTTGACACGAATGATGATGAATACGAATGGATATCAGAAAGCAGCATGGGGAAAACTTTGCGCAGAGATCATCCAGGAGCTGACATCCGGATTTAAAGAGGTAGATGTGACACTGAGTAAACTGTCCGCATTTCTTCCGGTGTGCAAAGCAATGTTGGATCTGGGACCGGAATGGTTGGATAATTATGTGAGACAGGTCCTGTATGAAGCACTTGCAAATGGATTGGAAGACGGCATCATTAATGGAACTGGAAAAGACATGCCAATCGGTATGACAAAACAGGTAGGAGACTCTGTTACGATCAAGGGTGGAGTATATCCGGATAAAAAAGCAGTAAAGGTTACAAAGTTTAATGATGTGCAGCTTGGAAAACTGGCTGCTGTTCTGGCAATCAATGAAAAAGGACAGGCAAGAACCGTAGACACATTGATTCTGGTGGTAAATCCGTCAGATTATTTCAGCAAAGTCCTTCCGGCAACACAGAGACCAGCGCCGGGCGGTGGATATGTAAGTACACTGCCATTCCCGATCGATGTGATCCAGTCTCCGGCGGTAGGAGTCGGAAAGGCTGTATTTGGTATGGCGAAGCTTTACTTCATGGGATCTGGAATCGAAAACAACGGAAGAATCCTGTATTCAGATGATTACAGATTTCTGGAAGATGAAAGGGTTTACCTGATCAAAATGTATGGTCATGGATTTGCAGTAGATGATAATGCCTTCATACTTTTGGATATCAGTGATCTGCAGCCAGCACATTATGAAGTGGAAGTTGTTCCAAGTGTAGAAAATGTGGAAAATGCAAATCTTGCAGATTTCAAGGTAGGGGGACATACACTGACACCGGAGTTCGCAGAAGGAACATTGACATATACTTTGACAACAACAGACGCATCAAACACGGTGCAGGCGGTAATCGCAGACAGCACTGCAGAACTGGAATTGACCTACAATGATAAACCGATTGCAAACGGCAGCAGAGTTACATGGGCTTCCGGCGCAGGAAATGTAGTAAAAGCAAAAGTGACAGATGGAAAGACAACCAAGACATATCAGGTGACTGTAACAAAGAATGAGGCATAATCATGAGCGATCTGTTAGAAGATGTGAAGAATTTTCTGGATATTACATGGGATATGGATATCAGGGAGCGTAAAAAGCTCTCTGGTATCGTAGAGAGAGGAAAAGCGTACCTTGAGGGCAAAATAGGATTTTGTGATTTTGAAAGCGAAACACAAGAAAAAGAGCTGCTCTTAAATTACTGCATGTATGCAAGAGCCGGTCAGGTAGATGAGTTTATTCAAAATTATAAATCAGAAATCATATCACTGCAGATGCGCAGTTTCCGAAGAAAAGCGGGTGGATGCAATGCCGAGACGTAAGGATACAAAGTTTACCACATTTAACGATGGATCACTGGATATATGCAGCGTAAAAGGCCGGAAGATTGTAGAGACCAGGCAAGCTGGAATTCGATTCGGATTTCGTACAGTTGGAATCAAACGGTTTTATGAGGCAAAGGTATTATCCAATCAGATTGACGAAGTAGTTGCAATTTTGCCGGTAGAAGACATTTCTACGATGGACATCTGCATAATCAGAGAAAAGCAGTACAAGATCATACAGATCCAGAATAAATACGATGAAACGCCACCCTGTTTATTGCTTTCTCTGGAAAGGGTAGTAACGACTTATGAGGATGTGAGAGACAATGCCGAAAATTAATATTGATCAGTTAGCAATCGAAGTCATGCAGGAGTTAGATGCGTATCGTGAGGATGTACAGGAAGCCGTGGAAAAGGCAGTGAAAGAGACGGCGAAGCAGACAGCTGCGGAATTACGTTCCATATCACCGGAAGGAGATACCGGTGAATATGCAAAGCACTGGAGCTATAAACGAGACAAAAATTTGAGTGGAAGGCACCGCTATGATATGGTGGTATATTCCAAAAAGCCGGAATACCGAATTACACATTTGCTGGAAAAAGGACACGCAAAGAGGAATGGTGGAAGAGTGGACGGGATCCCGCATGTCAAAATTGCAGAAAAGCACGCAAAGGAAATTTTACAGGAAAGGATAGAACGATATTTATGACAAGGGAGAGGATAGAAGCAATTCTGGATGTACTGGAAATTGAATATCGGTATCATCATTTCGAAGAATGTGAGGCGGTGAATCCTCCTTTTATTTGCTGGTTGATTCCGGAAACGAGAAATTTTTCCGCAGATGGGAAGGTATATTTTAAATCAGACAAAGTTGATATTGAACTGTACACAGATGAAAAGGACTTTGAACTGGAAGAACGTGTAGAAGCGGCACTTGATGCAGCAGATCTCTTCTGGCAGAAAAGTGAACAGTATATTAAATCAGAAAATATGTATGAAGTATTATATGAAGTGGAGGGCTAAGTAAGGAAAGAAAGACAGGCAACAAAAAAGGATAAAGTCAAATTCAATATCCATAATGCGCATGTTGCGCTTTTGCAGGAAAGTGATACGGGAGAAATTACATTTGATACACCGTTTGCGGTACCTGGCTCCGTATCGCTTTCACTGGAAGCACAGGGAGAACTGACACCGTTTTATGCGGATGGAATCAAGTATTATGTTTCTTCTTCCAATAGCGGATATGAGGGAGACTGGGAAATGGCGCTGATCACGGATGAGTTCCGGGAAAAGATTTTAAGCGAATACATTGACAGGAACAAAGTCATGCTGGAGGAAGCGACTGCAAAAGTAAAACGGTTTGCGCTGGGATTTGAAATTGACGGCGATGTGAGGGGAACACGGTTCTGGTTCTATTGCTGTACCTCTACACGTCCTACAACAGAATCCAGCACAACAGAGGACACGATTGAACCTACAACTGACACTGTCACAGTTTCTGCATCCGCTGTACAGCTTGGAACAGCTAAGAAAATGGCAGTTCGGGCAAAGACAACAGCAGATACAACAGATGACTTATACGAAAAATGGTTTGATAAGGTGTACATTCCAGATCAGGAAGTTGCAGCATAAAAGGAGAACAGGATGAGAAAGACGATCACAATCAATGGAACAGAATATAAATTCAAAAGTTCTGCCGCAATCCCCCGGATTTATCGACTGAAATTTGGGAGAGATATTTTTGTAGATATGCAGAAAATTGAAAAGCAGATCAAGATCCAGGAAAAACTCAAAGACGAGATGCAGAAAAAATGCGCAAAAGAAGGTACAGAATTTGATGAAAGTAAGTTTGAAAGCGGAATCCCGATCGAATCACTGGAAATGTTTGAAAACATTGCGTTTCTGATGCATAAACATGGCGATCCTGACCAGCCGGACGATATCAACGAGTGGTTGGATCAGTTCGAGACATTTGATATCTATGAGATTCTGCCGGAAATCATGGAAATGTGGAAATCAGAAAATAAACAGATGTCAGTTCCAAAAAAAAAGAGAGGGAAATAGACCGTGAGGTCAATACCGCATTGTTTATGCTTCGATGTGCACAATGCGGTATTTCTATTTCTGATTTAGACCTGTTAAGCATTGGAATGATCAACGATATGTTTATCGAAATGAAGAATGATGAGTATGATTATCCGAAAATTGCAACACAGGCGGATATTGATGCACTGTAAAGGAGGGATGTAAGGGCAGGGAGCAGAATAAAAGGCATTACCATAGAGATTGGCGGCGATACTTCCAAGTTGGAAAAGGCACTGTCCGGTGTTGACAAAAAACTATACGGTGTAGAACAGTCATTAAAAGATGTCAATAAATTGCTGAAGCTGGATCCCACGAATACGGAATTGCTGAATCAGAAGCAGAAGTTGCTGCAACAGTCGATCAGTGAAACAAAAAACAGGCTGGAAACTTTAAAACAGGCAAGCGAACAGGCAGCAAAAACCGCCGGAAATTATGATGCTTGGAAAGAGGCGTATACTCCGATTCAAGAGGAGATTGTAAAGACCAACGAAAAAATGGACAAGCTCAAAAAGAGCATGAAGTCTATGGAAGAAAGTGGTCAGATTGATACGGAAGAGTACAAAAAACTGCAGACAGAGGTAGACCAATCGTCTGATAAACTGAAAGAACTGAAAGCACAGAAAAAGCAAGTAGATGATGAATTTGGACAGCCGATCAGTCCAGAAGGATTCGATTCTCTTCAAAGAGAGATTGTTGAGACAGAACAGAAACTGAAATCACTAAAAGAGACTACAGGAAGTGCAAGTGCGAATCTTGCAAAAGTATCTGCGGTATCCGGAGAGTTTGGAAATAAGGTCAAAGGAGTCGGACAATCCTTGCTGCCAGTAACGGGGGCACTGACCGGTGTAGGGGCTGCATCCACTGTTATGGCAAATAATTTCAACGATGCAATGAGTCAGGCGGCGGGAGCACTTGATAAGCCCATGTCTGAAATGGAAGATCTAAGACAGCTTGCAATCCAGACCGGACAGGATACCGTCTTTTCCGCAACAGATGCAGGGAATGCGATCACAGAACTGGCAAAAGGTGGTTTGACAGAAGCCGACATTAAAGCAGGGGCATTAAAAACTACAATGGACCTTGCGGCATCTTCCGGGATGGATCTTGGAGAGGCAGCAAATGTTGTCGTACAGGCAATGGGAGCGTTTGGTCTGTCTGCAAATGAGTCTGCAGAAGCGGCAAACGCTTTGGCCGGGGCAGCAGCTGCATCTTCTACGGATGTAGAACCTCTCACACAGGCACTGGCACAGTGTTCTGCTGGAGCAAAAAACGCTGGATGGTCTATACAGGAAACAACAGCGGTTTTGGCTCGTTTTGCAGATGCGGGAATTGAGGGAAGCGATGCGGGAACATCTTTAAAAACCATGCTCCAGAGGCTGGCGGCACCAACAGATAGCGCTGCAACAATGATTGAACAGCTTGGAATACAGACAAGAGATTCCAATGGGGATCTCCTTGGAGCTTCAGAGATTGCTGAGGAGTTGCAGAATAAACTTGGAGGTTTGGATTCGGCATCCAGAGATGCGGCGTTATCGACAATCTTCGGATCCGATGCAATGCGAGCCGCTACTGTGATGATGGATAGCGGGACTGAAGGGATTCAGAAATATATCAATGCGGCAAATGATCAGGAAGCAGCACAAAGGCTGGCCAATTCTCAGATGAGTGATGGATCAAGAGCAATCGAGGAATTAAAAGGATCTCTGGAAACCGCAGCGATTCAGATCGGAGATACACTGGCACCAATTGTCCAGAAGGTAGCAGAACTTATTACCGCACTTGTCAATAAATTTTCAGCACTACCGGAAGGCGTGCAACAGGTGATTGTAGTAGTCGGAATTCTGGTTGCAGCATTAGGACCACTACTGATGGTAATCGGCCAGATATCACTCGGGATATCTGCGGTGGCAGGAGCACTGTCGAAGTTGTCTGGAAACGGAGGAGTTGCGACAAAGTTGGTCGGCGGAATTAAAACAGCGGTGACCGGACTACTTGGAATGATAACGGCACATCCTGTAATTGCGGTTATTACAGCAATTATAGCGGCGCTGGTTACTTTGTATAATAAATGCGAATGGTTTCGAGAAGGCGTGAACAGAATTTTAAAGGCAATCAGGGATGGATTTTTTGCAGCATGGGATGGAATTGTAGAATTTTTTACAGAAACGATTCCCAATGCATGGAATGAGATGTTATCGTCATTGCTTGCCAATCCAACGATAAGAACAATCGTAACAACCATTACAGATTCTTTTACGAAATTAAAAGAGAATTTAAATGGGATCTGGAACGGAATTAAGCAACTTGCACAAAATGCATGGGAATTCATCAAAAACGCTACACTTGCACCAGTACTATTGATGATTGATCTGGTGACTGGAGATTTTGAAAAATTAAAATCGGATCTGGAGAATATTTTAAATAATATCAAAAATGCAGTTGCGAATATTTGGGATTCCATCAAGGAGATTACATCAAATATTTGGAATGAAATTAAAAATGTGGTATCCACATTGGTATCTCTGGTAAAAGAAACTGCGATCAGTGGGTTTGAAGCATTACGAGATGGAATTAAAAATGCAATCCGGGAACTTCCGAAAATTGTAAGTGATATTTTCGAAAAAATTGGATCCACAATTTCCGGGTGGATCGATAATGCCTGGGAATGGGGAGCGGATTTTATCAATGGATTGAAAGAAGGGATATTATCCGGAGTCCGCGGGATTGTGGATGCAGTGAAAGGAATCGGAGATAAGATTCGATCCTTTTTACACTTTTCAAGACCGGATGAAGGACCTTTGAGAGATTATGAAACATGGATGCCGGATTTTATCGATGGAATGGTAAAAGGAATCAATGAGAATGTGTACAAGGTTTCCAATGCGGTAAAAAGAGTTGCCAAGACGATGAGTGAGAGTATGTACGGAGGAACTCCAGCTCTGGCAAGTGCTACACAGACTAACATTGTTTTGAACAATAATGTCGGTGTGCAAATTGGAAATCAAAAGCTTGATTCTTATATTGTAGAAACAGCCAAAAAAGGATTTACATCTCAAGTACATCACACAAAAAGAGGAAAGGGGAGACGGTAAATGTATGAAATTATCAGAAACGGCCATACAAATACAGAAATAGGAATACTTGTACGAGAAAGACCGTCTATCCCTTCGGCAGAGTATAACTATACGGAATTGAACATACCGGGAAGAGATGGGAGCATATTCAAAGAAGATGGAACTGTGAGCGACATTACAATCACAGTTCCATTTACATTTGCAGAAAATCCTCAAAGATGGCAGGAACGATTTCGGGCTGCGAGAAGATGGCTTATGAGAAAAGATGATACAGAACTGATTTTAAGCGATGAACTGGAGTATTTCTATCACGTAAAACATACTAAGATCAATGCAGCAGAACGGCAAGTAAAAGAGGTCGGAGAGTTTGATGTAGAATTTACGTGTGAGGGATACCGATATCGAACAGATGGAAAAGCAGAATATACACCGGAAGAGGTGTTTTACAATCCATATGACAGATCAAGACCAGTCTATTTGATCACAGGTGAAGGTGAGTGCATCCTGCAGGTAAACGGAAGTCAAATGAAAGCGAATGTTGGCCAGAATCTGGTGATTGATACAGACAGGCTGATGGCATACAGAAAAGATGGAAAATTGATGAACACATCTGTGTATGGAGATTATGCAGAACTACATCTTTTACCGGGAGAGAATACCGTGTATATCTCAAGAGGATTTGATCTGAAAGTGATTCCGAACTGGAGGTGCTTATAAGGATAGAACTTTATAAACCAGGAAATACGGATTATGAACATAACGGTGATATGCCATTACTTCCGGAGAGCGCTTCTGTAAAAGCAATACTAAACGGAAGTTGGAAAGCGGAGATTCAGCACCCGATCGATGAAGAGGGACGTTGGAAGTGGATAGAAGAGGACGCAGTCGTAAAATTGGAGTCATTCAATGGAACACAGTTATTTCGGATCAAAAAGAAAGCAAAATCAGATGCTGGCGTGAGTGCAGAACTGGAACCGGTTTTTATGGATGCGATTGATGATTGTTTTCTGTTGGATATACGTCCAACGGAAAAAAACGGGCAGCAGGCACTGGACATCATGACCACACCAAATAAAAAGTACAGTGGAAAATCTAATATCAAAATAATATCAACAGCATATTACCAGACAAAGAACCTGATCGAAGCAATCTGCGGAGAAGAGGAGAACTCCTTCCTGAACAGATGGGGCGGTGAGGTTCTTTTTGATAATTATACGATCACCGTCAATGACCGAGTTGGAATCGATCATGGGGTGCAGGTTTTATACGGGAAAAACATTGCGGAAAACGGGCTGCAGGAAGAGATTGATACCAGCGAGGTCATTACAAGGATTGTACCAAAGGCATATAACGGATACATGATAGAGGGGAATGAACCATGGGTGGACTCACCACTGCTTGATAAATATCCAACAATAAAATACGGAGTGATCACATTTGAAGATGTGAAGATGAAGGCCGATGCTGCGGAAGATGACGAAGAGAACGGAATCGTGATCTGCAATACACAGGAAGAACTAAACAATGCGTTAAAAGAAAAATGCGAGGAACAGTTTGAAGCTGGAATTGACAAGCCGAAGGTTACGATATCCGCTGATATGGTTATGCTGCATGATACGGAATTGTACGCGGATATCCGGGAACTGGAAGAAGTTTCTATCGGAGACACGGTACATTGTCGTCACAGCAAACTGGATATTGTAACAGATGCACGTGTCATAGAACTGGAATGGGATTGCATCAATGAAGAGGTTGCATCTGTTGTGTTGGGAGACTTTCAATATAATTTCATTGCGGATGTATCAAGTATGTCAAATCGGATAGAAAGTGCAATCCGACCGGATGGCACTGTGATAGGAGCACAGGTCAACGGCATCATAAACGGAGTGAAAGCACAGTTTCGGGCGCAGTCCGACATCGCACAAAAACAGAAAGTACGCGCTGTTTTATTTGAAGATTTGAATCCGGAGTCGGAAACGTTTGGAGCAATGTGCCTTGGTACAATGGGGTTCGAGATTGCCAGTAAAAGAACTGCAGATGGAAGAGACTGGGACTGGTCCACCTTTGGAACAGGACAGGGATTCTTTGCTGATTTTATCACAGCAGGAACAATGCTGGCTGATCGGATCAGAGGTGGAACATTGGAAATCGGAGGATTTGACAATAATAGTGGCATTGCAAGGGTGCTGGATGCAAGCGGGAAAGAAATAGTCAGACTGGATAAAGATGGAATTTACGCAGAAGGGAAATATATCTGCGATTCTTTGAGCGATAATCGGCGTGTGACAATAAAGGACGGAACAATATCATTTTCAAACAAAAAGGATGAGGGCGTTCTTTGTATGACGTATGTTGGAAATGCACTGTTATTCACCGATGGAAACAAAGAAGACAGCAAAAACTTACTAAGGATCACGAAGGATGCGGTTCTGTTAGATGCGGAAAACGTTGGACCCGGAGTTTATGGAAAGACTGGAACTGCAGTTTTTTCGAATGGGACAAATCTAAGATTTGAAAAAGGATTTCTTGTGGGCGGAATCACGAAAGAAGGTGATTTCTGATGTCATGGACGATAGGAAACTTTTATCTGACCACAGAGCAGATGCAGGGGAATGCAAGAGAAGTACTAAGTTTTTTTGAACAAAAAGGATGGTCGCTGAATGCTATTGCTGGGATATGCGGCAACATGCAAAGTGAATCGAACATCAATCCCGGAATCTGGCAAAGCCTGCAGGAGGGAAACTATAGTGGAGGTTTTGGACTGGTACAGTGGACACCGGCAACAAATTATACAAATTGGGCAGGTGCGAACGGATATGGAATTACGGATCCAAACGGTCAGCTTACGTGGATAGATTCTGTTACAGTTTCTTTTGGTCAGTGGATTGCAACCGATGCATATCCGCTGTCGTTTGATCAGTTTAAGGTCAGCGGAGAATCACCGGAATATCTGGCATCTGCATTTTTGAAAAACTTTGAACGTGCAGGCGTAGAAGTGGAAGCCGAGAGGCGGCAGCAGGCAAGATATTGGTACAACTACCTGAGTCAATATGCAGGAGGATCTGAAAAAATAGAAGCTGCGGTAAACTGGGCGATTCAAATTGCAAATGATAATAGCCACGGATATGATCAGACAAACCGCTGGGGACCGGATTACGATTGCTCCTCGTTATTGATTCAGGCGTGGGAAAATGCCGGGGTTCCGGTAAAAAGCAATGGGGCAACCTACACCGGCAATATGCGGGAAATATTTTTGAATTGCGGTTTTACGGATGTGACAGGGCAGATAAATCTGGCAACAGGATCCGGTGTACAAAGAGGGGATATCCTTCTGAACATCGTAAACCATACTGCAATGGGAATTGGAAATGGACAGGTTGTGCAGGCCAGCCAAAATGAATTTGGCGGAACAACCGGCGGCCAGACTGGTGATCAGACAGGAGAGGAAATTTGGACAACCGGATACTATAACTATCCGTGGGACTGTGTGCTGCGATACAAAAGCGGTGGAGGTGTGTTGCCGGGAGACGTTTACCTCGTTAGGTGGATACCAGGATAAGAAAGAAGGTGTGATATGGAAACAACGACAACTTTATACATTGACGCGAGAAACCCGGGAATTATGCAAACAATCTATGCAGTACAGTACGATTCGGGCAGACTTCTGCGCTGTATGATTTCCGGAATGGCAAAGACAATCAGTAAGGCCAGGATTTATTGTAAGAAACCAAGCGGATCAGAAACTTACACAGAAGGAACCGTGATAAGCAATTATTGCGTCCTGTTCAGTTTGACGCCGCAAATGGTTGCAGAAGTGGGAAATACGGAATGCCAGCTACATTTGATTGATGGTAGCAATGCTGTCACATCATTCAAAGTGAAGATGGAGGTCAGAGAAAACTTAGTGGCTGTATCCGAAATACAGTCAACTAATGAATATCAGGCGCTCGTAGATATACTAAATCGTTTGGAGAAGTATGATCCGATTGAAATTACAACGATTGAAATTGATTCTCTGCAGTCAGGAACCATAGAAAGTGGAAGCATTGCTTTAAACGTGCAAAAGATTTATGCCTCTGTAGGACAGATGAATGCAGGATTTGAAACCGATGGTCTTCCGGAAAATGCGATTGTGATGATAAGTACCGGTAACCCGGATGATGCAGATAATGCCAAGGTTTATAGAAAGGGCGCAACTGGATATGAGTACATGGTAGATTTATCCGGTGCAACAGGGGCTAAAGGAGAGAAAGGAGATCCTGGTCCAAGAGGAGAAAAGGGGATTCAGGGGGAGCCTGGGAAAGATGGAACGGGTGTTACTATACTGGGCTCCTATAAAACAGAAGAGGAATTGAACAGAGAACATCCAACAGGAAATGCGGGTGAATCCTATCTGGTAGATGGAAATCTATATGTATGGGACAACGTATCTGGCCAGTGGAAAAATGTAGGACGTATTCAGGGTCCGGAAGGACCGGCAGGAAAAGCAGCAACAATACGGATCGGAACTACTACGACCGGGGAGGCAGGAACAGAGGCGTCTGTTGAAAATTCGGGTACAGAAACAGAGGCGGTATTTGATTTCGAAATTCCCCGGGGTGATTCCGGAGAAGTAACAGGGATAGAGGGGATTCCGAATTCGGATATCGATTCGCTTGGAGGAGGCGCATAAGAATGATAATTGCAGTATTTGATGAATGTTCCAGGCGTGTGGATATCGATGGAAAACTTACACAATGGGATTACGGACAGGTTTTACAGATCTGCGGAATGGAAGTAGAAGAAGAACAAATACAAGTACATTTCACTGACAAATGTACGAATGGTGCATTGGTGGTACTTGGGAAAGTGGAAGACGGTGACATCACAGTCGACATTCCAAATGAATTACTGAAAAGAAGTGGAACAATCCAGGCATATGTATATAAGACTATTCCGGGAGAAGGAAAGACCATATTTGAAATTCGGTTAAGTGTAAAAGCACGAAAAAAGCCAGAAGATTATGAGGCCCCAGCGGATAAACATGCACTGGAACAGATCGTGGAGCGGTTAAAGCAAAAAGGAGACGGGCTGCAGTTAGAGGGGAATCAACTGCAGCTTTTGTCTGGTAAGGATACAATCAGTTCCGTAAATCTGTCAAACAGCGGCGGGACTGTGGAGATAGAGTCGATCACCAATTCGGAGATTGACGAGATTATGAAAGGAGCAGAGTGAAAATGCCAAGAAAAAAAGCAACAGAAGCAGCAGTGATCGCTGCAGAAAAGAAGTACCTGGATCAGGATGGACTTGCACACCTGGTACAGAAGAATGATGAGAGATACGTAAAGAAGGAGGTGGGAAAAGGTTTATCCAGCAATGATTTTTCGGATGAGTACAAGAAAAAAATCGATGACCTGGCGTACACCAAGATTGCAATCAACAGTCTGACTGCCACGAACAGCAGCAACGAAATCGGTGCGACAGTTACTGCATCTGATATTGCATGGGCGTTAAATAAAGAACCTAAGACCCAGAAAATCCAGTTTGCAAGCGAAGCTGCCGAAAATCTGGATAAGAGTATCCGTAAGAAATCATACACAGGAAAGACAGTGAAAGCAAATACGAATATCGTTCTTACTGTTACAGATGAAAGAGATGCGTCTGTATCCAGAACCGTGACAATCGCATTCCAGCCAAAAGTATACTGGGGCAAGACTAACAAAGCATCACTCGCAAATGCGGATATCCTTGCGTTAGAGGGTTCTGCGCTTGCAGGCGGCAGAGGACGCAGTTTTACAGTAAATGCCGGAGCAGGTGAGAAGATCGTGTATGCAATCCCTACATCATTTGGAACTCCGACTTTTAATGTCGGTGGATTTGACGGCGGATTTACAAAAGCGCAGACATTGGAGTTTACCAACGCATCCGGATATAAGCAGAGCTATGACGTATGGATGTCTGTAAACGCAGGACTGGGGTCTACAGCAGTCACAGTAAAATAAGGAGGCTTGAAAGATGGCACAGAGCATTGAAGGTGGTGTTGTAATCGTCAACACCTTATCCACAAAGAATAATGGAAATTATCCGCTGTGCATGGCGGAAAGCGTGCAGCTTGCGGAAGGAAAAACTGTAGAGCAGAAAATCGGTGAACTGGAGGCAGGCACCGGAAACGAGATCATCACAGAAGATGAGATCAATGGATTGTTTTAAAGAAAAGGAGAGAGAAGAACATGGCAAAATTTTTAGATTTAACAGGACTTGGAACATTTAAAGAGAAAATGCAGGAATGGGCAAATGGTGCATTTCGAAAGAAAACTGACAAAGTAGTTTCTACTGATGTTACGTATAAGGGAAAATCGCTGGATGAAGCAATTAAAAGTGGAGAATTTAAGGGAGATAAAGGAGACAGAGGAGAAACCGGCGCAGCTGGAGCACAGGGACCAGCAGGACCGGCAGGAGCTGCGGGTGCACAGGGACCTCAGGGATTGCAGGGGCCACAAGGTCCGGCTGGGGAAGCGTTTAAAATCGCTAAGACATTTGCTTCCGTTGATGCGATGAACAAAGGGTTTGCGACAGATGGAGTAAAGACTGGGCAGTTTGTCATGATTGACACAGGAAATGTAGAGGATGCTGACAACGCCAAGTTATATGTTAAAGGTGCGTCATCTTACACATACATCACAGACTTATCAGGAGCCACCGGTATGACAGGTCCACAGGGACCTCAGGGATTGCAGGGGGCTGCTGGACCAGCAGGACCGGCAGGAGCAAAAGGTGAACAGGGGATTCAAGGACCTGCAGGAGCAAAAGGCGAAAAGGGAGAAACGGGACCACAAGGACCTCAGGGATTAAAGGGTGAGAAAGGGGACATTGGACCAATGGGACCACAGGGTCCGGCAGGCTCGGATGCAAACGTGGAAAGTATTACAAACGAAGAGATAGATTCGTTGTTTACCATGTAAAGTGGGGTGGTTAAATGAAATATTTAAGTTGGACAGGATTGCAGCATTTTTACAGCAAATACATTGGAAATCTGAATGAACAGTTAAAGAATGTTAAGAAAAGCATTGGAAACTTAGGAAACCTTGCGACAGCATCGAAAGAGAATTTAGTGTATGCAATAAATGAAATAAAGAGTGCATTATCATCCTTTGTAGAGAAAAAAGATATTGTGGATAATTTGACGTCACAGGCAGGTGATGCACCACTGAGTGCAAATATGGGCCGAGAGTTAAGCGAAGACATGAGTGTAGAGACGGAATGGAAGATTTATAACGAAAATAACTGGGAACTAAAATATCGGAAAAGCGGATACAAACGGTATCAGGTAAGAGTGATTTATACAGACAAAAATGGATCGCACGATAACAAAGACAGACTAATTATGAGTGGATGCCCATTTACTCCAGATGGAGACCAAAGGTTAGTGATGTTAATGAATGTTGCACAGCAAATTGTAGGAACGGGAAATATACAATTCAGAACAAACAGAAACGTTACATTGTCTGCAGAAGAATATAACAATCCTGTTACGTATGAGTGTTATGGAGAGGTAATCGTGCAATAAGAGAGAGTCTGTACACATTTTATTTTACAATTCGAATACAGGAAGGAAAGTGAGGATATGAAGAAAATGAATTATGCAGAACCAATTATTGATGTTTATAATGCGATTGTAGGAACGGTCGTTGCTGTTCTCTCGTACATCCTCGGAGAACATTGGATTTTATTTGTAGCATTTTTGCTTTTAAATATTGCTGATTGGCTAACAGGATGGATGAAGAGCAGAATGGCTAAGAAAGAAAATTCTGTTAAAGGATGGAAAGGCGTATTAAAGAAATTAGGGTACTGGTTGATGATTATGGTAGCATTTGGAGCAAGTGCAGTATTCATAGAAATAGGAAAGACTATCGGAGTAGATTTACAGGTTACAACATTACTTGGATGGTTTGTACTTGCAAGCTTGCTTATTAACGAGATTAGATCGATCTTGGAAAATTTTGTAGAAGCTGGATTAAATGTGCCAGTTGTTCTTATCAAAGGATTAGAAGTTGCAGATAAGTTGGTAAATAAAGACGATAATACTAAACAATGAATGTTTATGGAATGGGGGGTGGTTCCAATGTGTGTATAAATATAGAAACTCGTAAATAAGTAAAGAATAGATTATGGAGGTATTATTTTATGGCAAATTTAGAACAATTCATTCAAAATATGGTAAATATGTGTAATGACAATTCATATGGTTATCGTCTCGGAGGATGGGGGCCAAAGGATTACGATTGTGCAAGCTCCATCATAACAGCATTGCGAAATGCTGGATTTGATACTGGATCAGCTACATATACAGGGAATATGGCAGCAGAGCTTTGTGCGAGAGGATGGACAAGGCTGCCAGTTGGCACTTCATTGAACAGAGGAGATATTCTTCTAAATGAAGTGAATCATGTGGCATTATATGTAGGTAATAACCAGCTGGCTGAATTTTCTTCTGATTACGATGGAGCTTCAGGGGACAGCAGTGGAAAAGAAGCGAGTGTGCATGGGTATTATAATTTCCCGTGGGATTGTATTTTGAGATATAAAGGCAACACAGAAACGGAAGAAATTAAGAATGTACATTTATATGAATGGAACGGGGGAGATAATCAGTGGTGGAAGCTGATAAAGGACACAGATGGATTCTATGAAATGCAGTGCAAAGGAAATGGTCTGTTTTTGGATGTACATGAAGGTAAAGATGAGAATGGACAGAATGTTGTAGCCTATAAAAGGAATGGAACAAATGCTCAGAAATGGAAGATAATCCCAGTAAATGATTCAATATTAGGGAATTTTGCGTTTGAACTCGCTCCGAAAATCAATACAAATAAGCGTTTGGATGTGTTTGGAAATGGAGTAGACAACCATACAAATATTGATATTTATGATACAAATGGTTCAGATGCGCAGCGTTTTTACATGAGACCAATCGGAGAGGGCTATTATCAGATTATCAATATCAACAGTTTAAAATCTGTTGATGGAGGCGGAATCTTATAATAGTGAAAAGAGGGCTTGTAAACAGGCTCTCTTTTATTGTGCGTATTATGCAAAAAGGTGGTGAGAACATGAGTGAACAGAACGAATTTGGAAGAACAACAGCAGAGGAACTGGAAAAAGTATTTGAAGCAGAAGAGCAGGAGGAAGAACAGGAGGAGAAATAATGAGTATTTGTAGAGGAATTGCCGGCAGGAGAGGTAAAAATCCTGTCGGTATTTTTATTCATAATGGGGCAGACGGTCAGAATGCTACGACAGCGTATTACAGGAATTACTTACAAAACGCAAACTTGGAAAACGGATTTGCCCATTATTATGTGTGCAGCGATGGAATCTTACAGGCGGAAGATGACGAAAATTGCGCTTGGCACTGCGGATACTTGAACGGAAATCTCAATTTCTTGAGTATAGAGGTCTGCCAGAGCATGGGGGACTTGGATACCTTTAAGGCGAACGAAGAAAAAGCATTGCAGTTAGCAGCGCAGAAATGTAAGCAGTACGGAATTACACCAAGTGCAAGCACGATTATGTTACATCAGGAGGTGTTTGCCACTGCTTGTCCGCACAGATCAGTGGAGATTCACGGTGGTGCGACAGCGACAAAAACGTATTTTATTAAACGTATCAGCGAACTGATGAATGGAAATCAAGTCGCAACAGAAGATCAGGAAGGAGAAGAGACTATGCAGTGTATGTTTACAGTAGAAGGAAAAGGATGTGTTTATTGGATGCATGATGGAGTTGTGACAGCTTTAGCACATCCAGACGAGTTAAAAATCATTCAGCAGGTCTATAAGGATAACTTTGGGCATGATATGCCGTGCTACAGTTGGGGCAAAAATGCACCATGGCATGTGAGACTGATGAACCCATTGTATCGTGAATCGGTTAAATCTATTTAATAAAACCCCCTCGGAGATTAGCTCTCTGAGGGGTGAATATTGTATCAATCTTATTTTTATCAAAAAGGTATTACTTATTTAATGTGGATTAGTTGCATCTTGGATGTGCGAAAGAACTGGCCCATATGGAAATGATTTGTGCCATTGTGCATCAGCTGACGAAAAATCTTTCTCCGGAAGAAATTGAGAGATCCGGGTTTGCTCCATACTATGTAGATCATACTCTGGCATTGTGGCCACAGGCTGCAAGCGGAGCACCGTGGACTGCAACCTATTTTCAGTCAAAAGGTGATCCGATTACAGATCTTCATGAAGACCTCGCTGCAGAACAAAAAGCCCGTACGACTTACGATAACATTCTCAGGCTTGTAAAAGATCCGGAAGTCTGTGATCCGATTCGTTTCCTGCGTCAGCGTGAAATCGTGCATTACCAGAGATTCGGTGAAAATCTTCGGATCGTGCAGGAACACCTGGACAGCAAAAACTTCTATGCATTCAATCCTGAGTTTGATAAAAATCCGAATTGCGGATGTAAGCGCTCATAAAAAAGCAGGCGGAGTTATGAGGATAACTCTGCCTGACTTTTTATTCGAAAGGGCATTTACTTTTTTCGGGAAGTTTTGTATAATGAAAAACGGTAGTTGCACGACGGGGTGTGGCTCAGTTTGGTTAGAGTGCACGGCTGGGGGCCGTGAGGTCGCAGGTTCGAATCCTGTCACCCCGATTGATCACAAGTTGGACACTTTGGCGAGTGTCTTTTTTTGTTCGATTTTGAAAAAGGCAATTATCGGGTGGAGAAATATTCCCGCGTCTGCTATAATCGGTAGAAGAGGAAAACAGGGGAGACAGGGAGAAGTAAGATGAAACAAAGGAAAAAAGTACTTATTACCAACCTTTATTTTCAGAAGTTTACAGGATCTGAGCTGCATGTGCTGGAGTTTGCACATCTGTTCAAAGAAAAGGGATATGATGTGGTGATTGCTGTATATAAGAAGTCTTATCCACTTCTGCAGGAGTTGGAAGAGGGGATCACAGTGATTGAATGTCAGAAAGAGGCACTCAAAGAGATGGAATTTGAGATTGTCTTTATCCAGCATTTCCCGGTGTTTGATTATCTTGTGAGCCGGTACGGATTAAAATATAAACGAATGGTTGTCTCGAAGCTGAGTGTGATCAATGCCATGGAGAATCTTCCGGTCTGTACGCAGGAAGCGGCATTCATTCTGTGTGTCAGTCCTGAATGTGCAGATATGGTAGCCATGCAGGTTCCGGAAGGAACGAAGATACGGGTCTTTCAAAACTGTGTGGAAGCAGAGTATTTTGAAGGAAGCGGCGAGTATGCAGGATACAAAAGAGCGTTGGATAAGATCGCGATCATTTCCAATCATATCCCGCAGGAGCTTTTGGAGCTCAAGGAAAAGATGGGCGGGTATTATCAGGTGGATCTGATCGGACTTGGGTATCGTACGGAACAGGTGAATGCAGAGTTTTTGCAGCAGTATGATCTGGTCATTACGATTGGAAGAACCGTACCGAGGTGTCTTGCAATGGGCGTTCCGGTTTATGTTTATGATTATCTGGGAGGTCCCGGATATCTGACAGAAGCCAATTTCAGTCTTGCTGAGCGGAACAATTTTTCGGGAAGAGGATTTGAGAAAAAGACATCAGATGAACTGTTAAAAGAGATCAAGGAAGGATATGGCCCGGCAGGAGAGTGGCTGCCGCTCTGGCAGAAGATCGCTGCGGTGGATTATCAGTATGCCAGCCGGTTTGATGAGATGTATGAAGAACTGATGGCATCTCCGGAGCTTACAGAATGCAGGACATACTATTCGGGAATTGAAGCAGAGAGAATGAAATTCTACAGCGATATTGTGTCCGGATATATCAGTGGAAAAGAATGTCAGGAATCTAAGTGTTACTATGATATCGGAAACGGTTTCTGCGAGGAGGACAGCGAGACATGGCCGAGTATGTCAGGATATAAGATTCAAAAATCCTGGCTTCTGGAAAATGCAAAGATGATGCGCTTTGATCCATGCAATGCAGCGTGCCGTTGTGAGATCTGCAGTGTGAAGATCAATGGAAGATCTGTGGAACACGAGATGAAACCAGTCAATGCAGTTTCTACAGATCGTGGAAAGAGTCTCTTTCTGACGGATGATCCGCAGTACCTGATGGATATTCCGGAGTTGGACGGCGGACCTGCATGGCTGGAAGTAGAATACCGGTTTGATATTCTTTCCGAACAAGAGGAAAAAAACTACTATTGCGAAAAGATAAAAGATCTGGAGGAGCAGCTGACAAAAGCCCGGCATCAGTTGTGGGAAGAACGGCGCAAGGCCACTTCATTCGGAATGAAGAAAACGAGAAAGTAAGGTTTTTCTTGGATTTAAGTATAGCATGTGATATATTAAAAGGCGTTGTTGCGGGCAGGATACTGTCCGGATCTGAAAAAAGAGTCTACATAACCTGTCTGAAAACTGGGAATGTTAAGGACAGGTTACATAAGTTTTAAGAGGAGATATACAGTATATGTGTGGATTTGCAGGATTTGTAGGAGAAGTTGAGAACAGAGAACAGGTGCTGGAGAATATGATAGATACGATCATCCATCGCGGACCGGACAGTTCCGGCAAATTTGTGGATGAAGATGCGGCACTTGGATTCCGGCGTCTTTCAATCATTGATCTTTCAGAAAGCGGAGATCAGCCATTATATAACGAGGACAGAAGCAAGGTGCTTGTATTTAACGGTGAGATCTATAACTATCAGGAACTGAGAGAAGAACTGATTCAGGCTGGACATACATTTGTTTCCAATACGGATTCGGAAACTTTGATCCACGGATACGAGCAGTGGGGAGAAGAACTGGTTTACCGTCTTCGCGGAATGTATGCATTTGCAATCTGGGATCAAAAGGCAAAAAGACTGTTTTCAGCGCGGGATATTTTTGGTATTAAGCCGCTTTATTATGCGCAGATGAATGGAACATTGATGTTTGGATCAGAAATCAAATCTTTTTTGGAGCATCCGAAGTTTGATAAAGTGTTTAATGAAGATGCATTGGGAAATTACCTGTCTTTTCAGTTTGTTCCGACCAATGAGACGTTCTTTAAAGGCGTGTTCTGTGTACAGCCGGGCCATTATTTCGTTTATGAGAACGGGAAAATGACGATCAAACGGTATTTTGAACCGAATTTCACAGGAGATACGACAAAATCCTTTGAAGAAGTTGTAGATGACATTGAAAAAGTCATGAAAGAGTCTGTGGAGATGCACAAGATCAGTGATGTAGAAGTTGCTTCCTATTTGTCCAGTGGAGTGGATTCCAGTTATCTGACATATTTAGGTCAGGTGGATCGTACCTTTACCGTTGGATTCGACGAAGGAAAATACAGCGAGATTCAGGATGCGAAAGAGTTTGCAGCAAGCATCAACATGAAAAATGATGCAAAAGTCATCACTCCACAGGAATACTGGGACAATCTGTCCGATATCCAGTATTATATGGATGAACCGGTGGCAGATCCTGCGGCGATCGCACTTTATTTTCTGAGTCAGGAAGCAGCGAAGAAGGTAAAGGTAGTGCTGTCCGGAGAAGGTTCGGATGAATTGTTCGGAGGATATAATATTTACTGTGAGCCTCTGGAGCATACTTCGTTTAATAAAATTCCAATGCCGATCAGACGAATGCTTGGAAATTTTGCAGAGAGATGCCTTCCAAGAGGCATGAAAGGAAGAGGCTTCCTGATGCGTCACGGAAAAACTCTGGAAGAACGTTATTTTGCCAATGCGACGAATATTTTTACAGAGAGAGAAGCGAACCGTATTTTGAAAAAAGGCTGCAAGCCGGGAATTCAGAAGGTGACTGCACCACTGTATGAGCGCGTGAAAGACAAGGATTCTGTGACCAAGATGCAGTATGTGGATATGCATCTCTGGCTGGTACATGATATTCTGATGAAGGGGGATAAGATGGGAATGGCCAATTCTCTGGAAGTGCGTGTCCCGTTTTTGGATAAAAAAGTACTGGAGCTTGCCCAGACACTGCCGTTGCATTATAAAGTGAGAGCACCGAAGACAAAAGTGGCACTTCGCGGGGCGGCAGAAAAGGTGATCCGCAGTAAGACTGCAGAGAAGAAGAAACTGGGATTCCCGATTCCGATCCGGGTATGGCTCAAAGAAGATGCGTATTACAATCGGGTAAAAGAAATGTTTCTTTCTGATGCGGCAAAAAAATTCTTTGATACAGAGCTTCTTGTGAAAATGCTGGATGAACACAAGCATGCAAAACATGCAAATGAAAAGACAGATAACAGTCGGAAGATCTGGACTGTCTACATTTTCCTTGTATGGTATGACCGGTTTTTTGAACATGGAAAACCGGTGCATCCGGCAATGAGCGCAAGATAACCGAGTAAAATAAAAACAGGGGAGATGTTATGAGCAGCAAAACGGTACAGCCGATTCGCAGAAGAGAGCAGGGGGAAACGAAAAGCAGACGTTCTGCCAGACAGAAACGGGAGAAAAGAGAGATTGCGCAAAGCAGTGTGCCGACCACGTATTTTGATTATAATCTGATGCTGGTCATTATATTTTTGACTTGCTTTGGACTGATTATGCTCTATAGTGCCAGTGCGTACAGCGCTCAGGCGGATTTTCAGGATGACATGTCCTATTTTATCAAACAGGCAATGATCAGTGCGGGCAGTTTTGGAGTTATGTTGATCGTTTCCAGGATTGATTATCATGTTTATGGAGCTTTTTCTTTTGAAATCTATGTGTTTGCCATGATTATGATGGCGCTGGTGCAGACGCCTCTTGGAACAACGATCAATGGAGCCAGACGATGGATCCAGCTTCCGGGAAATATGACATTGCAGCCATCTGAGATTACAAAGATCGCGATTATTTTGTTTATTTCCTGTGAGATCTGTAAGATGGGAAGAAAAGTCAATGACTGGCTTGGAATCCGGGGACTTCTGATCTATGGCGGGGTGGCAGCAGGTGGAGTGTTTATTCTTACAGACAACTTAAGTACTGCCGTGATCGTAATGGCGATTACCTGTGTCTTGATTTTTGTGGCACATCCGAAGACAAAGCCGTTTTTGATGATCGCTGCCATCGGAGCAGGAATTTTGATCGTGATAGTGGCCATACTTGCGGTTTATGCGACGAACAGTGATAATTTCCGAATCGGAAGAATCACAACATGGCTGGATCCGGAAGGACACTCGGATGGCACCGGCTTCCAGGTGCTTCAGGGACTGTATGCGATCGGATCCGGGGGATTCTTCGGAAAAGGTCTTGGAAACAGCACGCAGAAGCTTGGTATGATCCCCGAAGCGCAGAATGATATGATTCTGAGCGTTATCTGCGAAGAACTTGGCGTTTTCGGAGCAATCGTAGTATTGATCCTGTTCGGACTTCTTCTATATAGATTGATGTTTATTGCAAGAAATGCACCGGATCTGTACGGCTCACTGATCGTGACCGGAATTTTTGCACATATCGCGCTGCAGGTGATCTTAAATATCATGGTTGTAACGAACATGATCCCGACAACGGGTGTTACGCTTCCGTTTGTCAGTTATGGAGGAACTTCGGTTCTGTTCCTGATGACGGAGATGGGACTTGCCCTGAGTGTATCCAGGAGAATTAAGCTTCAGACAGAATAGGAAAAGCAAAAGATATAAAAATGTCTTTTCATCCGACACAAAGTGTGGTATATTAAGTAACGTAGTATTGAAAACCACATATAATAGATGGTGGAAAAAGAAAGTGTGGTTTGGGAGGAAAGACATGAGCTATAAAGTAATTGTTGACAGTTGCGGAGAATTTACGCCGGAGATGAAAGCAGACGGAGGATTTGAACACGTTGCTCTCGGAATTCAGATAGAAGATACTCAGTGGACAGATGATGACAGCTTGAAGCAGGAAGAGCTGCTTTTAAAGATTGCAGAAAGTACATCCTGTGCGAAGACATCCTGTCCGTCTCCGGAAAGATATATGGAAAGTTATCACTGCGATGCCGAACGTATTTATGTGGTGACACTATCGGCAGAATTGAGCGGATCATATAACAGTGCGGTTCTTGGAAAAAATCTGTATGAAGAAGAATATGGGGAAAAACAGATTCATGTATTTAATTCACGCTCCGCTTCAGTAGGAGAGACTTTGATCGCATTGAAGGTTCAGCAGTGTGAAAAGGCCGGGATGACGTTCGAAGAAGTTGTGGAAAGTGTAGAGTGTTATATTGAGGAGCAGCACACTTATTTTGTACTGGAGAATCTGGATACTTTAAGAAAGAACGGAAGACTTACGGGAATCAAATCACTGGTAGCGGGAGCCTTGAATATCAAACCGATCATGGGATCTACTCCGCAGGGAACGATCTGTCAGAAGGAAAAAGCGAGAGGCATGAAAAAAGCACTTGTGAAGATGGCGGACTGCGTGGCAGCAGATGTGGTCAATGCAGGAGATAAGATTCTGGCTATTGCACACTGTAACTGTGAGGAGAGAGCAAAAGAAGTGCAGCGCCTTTTAAAAGAACGGTTTGCAGTGAAGTCCAGTTTTATCGTAGATACATCCGGGATCAGTACGGTTTATGCCAATGACGGAGGAATTATTGTTGTAGTTTAGAGTCGGATGTGGTACACTATGTAGAAAGAGTGCAGGACAGAAGCTGTCAAATACATAGGGGACAAAGGAGCTTTTAGATATGAGTCAGGAAAAAGTAGACCGCTATAAACAGGAAAAGGCGAATCGGAAGAAGAACATGAAAAAGCAGCGCATTATGAACATTGTCAGAAAGTGTGTACTGTCACTGGCTGCATTGGCATTGGTGGGATGGCTCGGATATTCCGCATATGTGTCTCATGAGTCAAAGCAGGAACGGGAAGTGGCAGAAGTGAATTATGATGCGGTGAATAATTATCTGAGCGGACTTGGCGAATAAAAGAATAAAGAATGATATGAGAACAGGTTTTGGAAGCCTGTTCTTTTTTTAACCAAATTTTTACAGAATTGTGACATAGATGTGAAAAATGTGAAAAAAGGGTTGAAAAAGGGGGCGTGGTGGTTTACAATGGTTTCAAGTGGTAGGAAGTGGTGAATAGTGGCATAAAGTGGGGCGAAAGTGGAGTTCTGCTTTTAGAAGGGATTCCAGATGTTATTAGGAGAGTTTAATCATAGTATTGATGAAAAAGGCCGACTCATCATTCCAGCCAAATTACGAGATGACTTGGGAGAAAGCTTTGTGATCTGTAATGGCTTGGAAGGGTGTCTTTTTGTGTATTCTCAAGACGAATGGAATCAGTTTGTTGCTGAATTAAATACCTTACCACGGATGAACAAGGATGCCAGAATTTTCAAGCGTTATTTTTTTGGAAGTGCTTCTGAGGGCAGCTTTGACAAGCAGGGGAGGGTTTCTGTACCTGCATCACTTCGAAAAGCTGCACATCTGGAGAAGGACGTTGTCCTGGTGGGAGTTCAGGACCGCGTGGAGATCTGGGATAAAGCACTTTGGGAAGAGCGCAGTATGGTCAGTGAAGAAGATCTGGATGCGATTGCAGAACGTATGGAGGCGATCGGTATCCGAATTTGATTCTGGACAGAGAGTGAATGGAGGATTCTATGGCATTTAAACACACATCAGTTTTACTTGAAGAGACAGTAGATGGTCTGAAGGTGAAGCCGGATGGCATCTATGTAGACGCGACACTTGGCGGGGGAGGACATGCATATGAAGTCGCAAGCCGCTTAAGTGACAAGGGGAGATTTATAGGAATAGACCAGGACGCCGACGCGATTGAAGCGGCGGGCGCCAGATTATCCGGTTTCGGGGAGAAAGTAACAATAATCCGGAGCAATTATTGTGATATGAAACCGAGGCTCCATGAAATAGGAATTGACAAGGTAGACGGGATTGTAATCGATCTGGGAGTGTCTTCATATCAGTTAGATACGGCGGAGCGCGGTTTCTCTTACCGCACAGATGCGCCGCTTGACATGCGGATGGATCAGAGACAGACTACGACAGCAAAAGACATTGTCAATGACTATAGCGAAGCGGAACTTTACCGTGTCATCCGTGATTATGGAGAAGATAAATTTGCAAAGAATATTGCAAAACACATTGTGATGGAGCGCGGAAAGCATCCAATTGAGACAACAGGACAGTTAAATGAAGTTATCAGAAGAGCCATTCCGATGAAGTTTCAGAAAACATCCGGACATCCGTCCAAAAGGACATTTCAGGCAATCCGGATCGAGCTGAACAGAGAGTTGGATGTACTTCGGGAGACTCTGGATGATATGATCGATATGCTGAATCCGGGAGGTCGGATCTGTATTATCACGTTTCATTCTCTGGAAGATCGGATTGTAAAGAGTGCATTCCGAAAGAATGAAAATCCGTGTACCTGTCCAAGTCACTTTCCGGTTTGTGTATGTGGAAACATATCGAAAGGAAAAGTGATCACAAGGAAACCAATTCTTCCTTCTGAGGAAGAGTTGATGTATAACAGCCGTTCAAAAAGTGCCAAACTTCGCATTTTCGAACGAAGCTGAAAAAAATGAGGGTGAGTATCTGAAAAAATAAAATCTGCCGGGAAGGGGAGAGCCCGGCAGATTGTACGTGGAAAGGGGCAGACCAAATGGCTGCAGGAAAGAGAACTACATACAGAAGACAATCTAATACAGGAAACAGATCTGGACAGTTCTACGTCTATGGAAATGTAGCGCATCAGCCGAAGGTATTGCCAAATCAGGAGAAACAAGCAGTGGAAGTACGTCCTAAAAAACGGACAAGCAGTCAGGTGAAAAAGAACCGCAGGCGTGCATTGGATATGAGCCCGATCTATACAGGGTTTTTGACAGTGGCGGCTGTTTGTGCGGTTTTCATCTGTGTCGTATATCTGCAGCTCCAGTCAGAACTCGTGCAGAGGTCAGAAAATATCACGGCTCTTCAGGAAGAGTTGTCAGATCTGACAGAGGCGAATGATACGGCATACAATGCGGCAGTAGATTCTGTGAATCTGCAGGAAATCCGGGACAAAGCAATGAATGAACTTGGCATGGTATATGCGGCGAATGGTAATGTGGTGGAGTATGACAGCCCGACCAGTGATTACGTGAAGCAGTATAATGAGATACCATCTGACGGGATTCTTGCAAAGTCAAAGGACGTGTCAAAATAGGAAGATGTAATGACAAGAAGACGAAGAAAAAATCCATTTCAATTTTTAACAAAAAAATTTCCGAAAAGGATGCAAAAGAAGCTGGTAATGCTGTTTGTGGCAATTATACTGGCTTTTGTTGTTCTTATCGGAAGAATTACGTATATCAATGTATTCAAAGGTGGAAAGTATACCAGGATCGTTCTGAACCAACAGCAGTATGGAAGCAGGACCATTCCGTATAAACGAGGAGATATCGTAGACCGGAACGGAACAAAAGTAGCGACCAGTGAGCGTGTGTATAATGTGATCCTGGATGTGGTGGTTGTGACAGACGAGGGAGAGAGCGATAAGTATATCGATTCCACACTGGACGTTTTAGAAGAATGCTTTGGTATTGACAGTGAAGAAGTAAGGGATACGATCAAGGCAAATCCGGACAGCCGTTACGAGGTTTTAAAAAAAGGCGTTTCTTATGAAGATGCCAAGAAATTCCAGGAAATTGACGAGGATGATAAAAAATATCCGAATGTTCAGGGGGTCTGGCTGGAGGATGATTACCAGCGTACATACCCTTACAACAGTCTTGCAAGTGATGTGATCGGATTTTCCGTATCCGGAAATCAGGGAGCAATCGGCATTGAAAGTGCATACAATGATATTCTTAACGGTACAGACGGAAGAGAATATGGATATTTTGACAGTGCTTCTTCAGTAGAACGTACTGTGAAAGCGGCAAAGAATGGAAATACGGTAGTGTCCACGATCGACGTTACACTGCAGAGCATTGTAGAAAAATATATTCTGGAATTTAATGAGGCACACAAAGGAGAAGAACGGGAGGATGAGCTGGGAAGTAAGAATACGGCTGTGATCATAATGGATCCGAACAGCGGAGAGATTCTTGCAGAGGCTTCGTACCCGAACTTTGATCTGAATAATCCAAGAGATCTGACGCCGTGGTATACGACGGAAGCGTTGGCAAAAATGTCAGATGATGATAAGCTGAATGCAATGAACAATCTCTGGAGAAATTTCTGCGTCAGTGATGCCTTTGAACCGGGATCGACAGCCAAGCCGTTTACTCTGGCCACAGGTCTGGAGACCGGAACTTTGACCGGTCAGGAAACCTATGTATGCCAGGGTGGTACATGGAAAGGTGACTGGTATATTCAATGTCACAATACGTCAGGGCATGGGACAGAGAATGTAGATCAGGCAATCGCCAATTCCTGCAATGTGGCTCTGATGGCTATGGCCGATAAGATCGGAGTGGAAGATTTTATCCGGTATCAGCATATCTTTGGGTTTGGAGAGTACACGGGAATTGACCTGCCGGGAGAGGCGTCCACAGAAAATCTGATCTTTACTGCAGAGAATATGGGGGAGACAGATCTTGCAACGTCTTCCTTTGGGCAGAGTTTCAATGTAACGATGACACAGATGGTGTCGGCATTTTCTTCTCTGATCAATGGCGGGTATTATTATCAGCCTCATGTGGTGAAGCAGATTCAGGATGAAAACGGAAACGTGATTGAAACAAACGATCCGACTTTGCTTCGAAAAACGGTATCAAAACAGACTTCTGACCGTGTCAAAGAAGCGCTTCGCGCGGTAATGACAGACGGAACCGGAGTTCCGGCAAATGTAGAGGGATACGACATTGGCGGAAAAACCGGAACAGCGGAGAAGCTTCCGCGAGGGAATGGAGACTATCTGCTTTCTTTTATTGGATATGCACCACAGGAAAATCCGGAAGTTGTGATCTATGTGGTCATCGATGAGCCAAATGTGGAAAATCAGGAATTAAGTTCGTATGTTCTGGAGCTGTCACAGAAGATCATGGCGGAAGCATTTCCATATCTGAACATTACAAGAAACGGGGATGCACTGCCAGAGGACAGCGGTGTAAGAGAAGACGTACAGCAGGATTTCGATGAGAACTTCGAAGATACCTACAGTAATCAGGATGGCGCCTATATCGATCCGAACTACCAGCCGGATTATGATAGCTGGGCAACCTCTCCGGAATCATCGGAAACAACAGAATAAAACAGGAATAACCTTACAGAAGAGAAAATATGTTGTATAAAGTCTTCTGTAAGGTTTTTTTATGAAAAATAAAACGTATCATAAAAAGAAAATTCTGGTAGTGTTTACCTGCGCGTTTCTGATTTTGACAGGTTTGATCGGGCGACTGGTCTATCTGATGGTGTTTGATGCCGAGTATTATCAGAAACGAGCCGAGGATCTGCATAAACGGGAACGTAAGATCAAGGCAGCCAGAGGAGAAATCGTGGATCGAAATGGCGTTGTGCTTGCTACAAACAAAACAGTGTGTACGATTTCTGTGATCCACAGTCAGATCAAGGAACCCGAACGGGTGACGGAAATTCTCGCAAAAGAGCTTGAAATGGATCAGGCAGAGGTGAGAAAGCGAGTGGAGAAGGTCTCTTCCATGGAAAAAGTAAAAACCAACGTGGAAAAAGAAGTGGGAGATAAGATCCGGGAGTATAATCTGGATGGAGTCAAGGTGGATGAAGACTATAAGCGATATTATCCGTATGACAGCCTGGCATCCAAGGTGCTTGGATTCACAGGAGGAGACAATCAGGGGATCATTGGTCTGGAAGTGAAATATGAAGAGACATTAAAAGGCAGCAACGGAACCATTCTCACGACAACGGATGCAAGAGGAATCGAACTGGATGCGGTCGCGGAAGGCCGGATCGAGCCTGTGGCCGGCAAAACGCTGGAGATCAGTATGGATTATAATATTCAAAAATATTGTGAGCAGGCGGCTGAAAAAGTCATGCGGGAAAAACAGGCGGACGGAGTGTCGATTTTACTGATGAATCCGCAAAACGGAGAAATTCTGTCTATGGTCAATGTGCCGGAATTTAATCTCAATGATCCGTTTGAATTGAATACAGGAGAAGAACTGGAAGGAGAAAAATTGCAGGATGCGTTAAATGCAATGTGGAGAAATCGATGTATCAATGATACGTATGAGCCGGGATCCACATTTAAGATCATTACGTCTGCAGCCTGCCTGGAAGAGGGAGTCGTGACACCTGAGGATACCTTTTCCTGTCCGGGATACCGCATGGTAGAAGACAGAAGAATCCGGTGTCACAAAGTGGGCGGACATGGCAGTGAAACCTTTGTTCAGGGAATTCAGAATTCCTGCAACCCGGTGTTTATCGATATTGGTCTGCGTCTCGGAGCAGAGCGGTTTTATGACTATTTTCAGCAATTCGGACTTCTGGATCTGACGGGAATCGATCTGCCGGGAGAGGCGGGAACCATTATGCATCAGGTGGAAAATATCGGTCTGGTGGAGCTTGCCACCATCAGTTTTGGACAGTCATTTCAAGTTACGCCGGTTCAGATGGCAGTGACAGTCAGTTCCATTATCAATGGAGGGCGAAGAGTTACCCCGCATTTCGGAAAAGCCGTTCTTGACAGGGAAGGAAATGTGCTGGAAACATTGTCCTATGAAGAAAGATCAGGTGTGGTATCAGAGAAAACATCGAAAACGATGCAGACACTTTTGGAGGGAGTTGTTGCCAATGGGTCCGGGAAAAATGCATATATCGAAGGATATTCCATCGGCGGAAAGACAGCCACCTCTCAGACACTGCCGCGAAGTGCGAATAAGTACATTTCTTCCTTTATCGGATTTGCACCGGCAGAGGATCCGCAGGTACTGGGAATGGTGGTGATCCATAATCCGCAGGGGATTTATTATGGAGGAACGATCGCCGCACCGGTCCTTCGCAGTATTTTTGACAATGTCCTTCCATATCTCGGGATTGAAAAACAGTAGGTAATGCGGTATACTAATTGAGATATTGAAACAAAAGAGATGAAGAGGTGGAAGTATGAGTTATCATGTAGTAATACCGGTATTGGTATCGTTTGCTTTGAGCCTGGTGCTCGGACCGATCGTAATACCATTCCTTAGAAAACTGAAAATGGGACAGACAGAACGGGAAGAGGGAGTACAGTCTCATTTGAAGAAGGCAGGAACGCCGACCATGGGAGGAATTATCATTCTGGCCAGTGTCGTTATCACGTCCCTGTTTTATGTAAAAGATTATCCGAAAGTGATTCCGATCCTGTTTCTGACGCTTGGTTTTGGTCTGATTGGATTTCTGGATGATTATCTGAAGGTTGTGATGAAACGTTCAGACGGTCTGTATCCGAAACAGAAGATGGCACTCCAGCTGGTGGTGACAGCAATTTTTGCATATTACGTGTTTAAAGTGGCAGACATTCCGATGTCTATGCTGATTCCGTTTTCCGGTGGAAAATACTGGGATATCGGCTGGCTGGCAGTTCCGCTTTTATTTATTGCAGTGATCGGTACTGTAAACGGAACGAATTTTACAGACGGACTGGACGGACTGGCATCCAGCGTGACGGTTCTGGTAGCTACGTTCTTTACGGTGGTTGCTATTGGAACAAAGAGCGGAGTAGAGCCGATCACCTGTGCGGTTGTAGGTGCGCTCCTTGGATTTTTATTGTTTAATGTATATCCTGCGAGTGTGTTTATGGGAGACACCGGTTCTCTTGCACTGGGCGGTTTCGTGGCAGGAACGGCGTATATGATGCAGATGCCGTTGTTTATCATTATTGTAGGGCTGATCTATCTGGTGGAAGTGGCATCGGTGATGATCCAGGTTACATATTTTAAGAAGACCGGTGGAAAGCGTTTCTTTAAAATGGCACCGATCCATCATCATTTTGAATTGTGCGGCTGGTCAGAGACAAGAGTTGTGGCAGTATTTTCAATTGTGACTGCACTGCTCTGTCTGATCGCATTAATGGGGGTATAGACATGAAGTTTAAAGACAAAAAAGTACTGGTGTTTGGTTCCGGTATCAGTGGTGTTTCTGCTGCGGCTCTGCTGCTGCAGGAAGGTGCAGAAGTCGTATTGTATGATGGGAATGACAGGTTGGATGCGGCAGGAATCAAAGAACAGATCGAAGGACAGGCAAAGGGGAGCGTAAGCGTTGTTCTCGGAGCATTTCCCGAGGCGCTTCTTTCAGAGCTTTCTCTGGTTGTGATGAGTCCGGGTGTTCCGACAGATTTACCATCGGTGAATCAGATGCGGGATGCAGGGATTCCGATCTGGGGTGAAATTGAACTGGCATATGTCCTTGGTAAAGGGGATGTGCTGGCGATCACCGGAACAAATGGAAAGACGACCACGACAGCACTGCTTGGTGCAATCATGAAAAATTTCCGGGAAAGCACATTTGTTGTAGGCAATATCGGCAATCCTTACACGAGCGTTGTGCGGGAGACAAAGGATGATTCTGTTATTGTGGCAGAGATGAGCAGTTTTCAGCTTGAGACGATTCACACATTCTGTCCCAAAGTCAGTGCGATCTTGAATATCACGCCGGATCATCTGAACCGCCATCACACGATGGAAGCTTATATCGAAGCCAAAGAGCAGATTGCAAAAAACCAGACAGAAGAAGATGTCTGTGTTTTGAATTATGAGGATGATGTGACCAGAAAATTCGGAGAAAGAGTCAAAGCGCAGGTGATTTATTTTTCCAGCCGCCGCAGACTGGAAAAAGGAATTTATCTGGAAGATGGCAATATCATCTATTGCAGAGAAAATCCGGAGAAAGTCTGTCATGTGGATGAATTAAAACTGCTTGGAATGCATAATTATGAAAATGTAATGGCAGCTGTGGCTATGGCGGCAGCGTATCACGTTCCGATGGAGATCATCCGTAAGACCATTCGGGAATTTACGGCAGTGGAACATCGGATCGAGTTTGTGGCAGAAAAGAACGGGGTTGCATATTACAACGACTCCAAAGGCACAAATCCGGATGCCGCGATCAAAGGAATCCAGGCAATGAACAGGCCTACATTTTTGATCGGCGGAGGATATGACAAGGATTCTTCTTATGATGAGTGGATTCAGTCTTTTGACGGTAAGGTAAAAAAACTGGTGCTTCTCGGAGCGACAAAAGAGAAGATCAATGAGACGGCAAAAAGGCTGGGATTTACAGATACGATTCTTGCAGATACGTTTGAAGAGGCGGTCAATATCTGTGTAGAACAGGCAGAACCCGGAGATGCAGTTCTTTTGTCTCCGGCGTGTGCAAGCTGGGGAATGTTTAAGAATTATGAAGAACGCGGAGATAAATTCAAAGAACTTGTAAATCAATTATAAGGAGTGGATCTGCATTGAAGCATCCGGCAAAAAAGCAGCGGTATGATTATACTCTGCTTGTGGTGGTATTGCTCCTGGTCGGGATTGGTCTGATACTGCTATACAGTACCAGCGCCTATAATGGCCGGGTAAAGTTCCATGATTCTTTTTACTATTTGAAAAAGCAGGGATTTGCGACAGCGTTGGGACTGGCAGGCATGTTTATTGTGGCAGGGATCGACTATCACAGGTGGATTCCTTTTGCAAAGCTTGGATATGTCACTGCAATCGTTCTGTCTGTAGCAGTCATGTTTATAGGAGATGAGTACAATGGGTCCAAAAGATGGCTTTCTTTGGGACCCATTTCTTTTCAGCCGTCTGAGTTTGCGAAAGTGGCAGTCATTTTATATTTGTCCTGCGTAATCTCAAACCAGGCAAGAAAGATGGAAAAATTTACAACACTTGTCAAAGTTATGCTGCCAGTTCTTCCTGTGGTAGGCCTGGTAGGTGCAAGTAATCTAAGTACGGCCATTATTATCCTGGGAATTGCGGCAGCACTTGTTTTTGTGGCAAGTCCGAAGTATGCCCAGTTTCTTGGAATGGGTGCGGCAGCGGCAGGGTTTATGGGGATATTTCTGGCACTGGAAAGTTATCGTCTGGAGAGACTTGCAATCTGGAGAAATCCGGAAAAGTATGAAAAAGGGTACCAGACACTGCAGGGACTTTATGCCATCGGTTCCGGAGGGCTGTTTGGAAGAGGGCTTGGAAAAAGCGTACAGAAGTTGGGATTTCTGCCGGAAGCCCAGAATGATATGATTTTTTCTATCATCTGTGAAGAACTGGGACTGGTCGGAGCAAGCCTGATCATTTTATTGTTTCTGATTCTGATCTGGCGCTTTTTTGTGATCGCAACACATGCGAAGGATCTGACCGGTGCCTTGATCGCAACAGGAGCGATGGCGCATATGATGATTCAGGTGATCTTGAATATTGCGGTTGTGACGAACAGTATTCCCAATACCGGGATCACGCTCCCCTTTATCAGCTATGGGGGAACTTCGGTGGTATTTCTGCTGTTGGAAATGGGGCTTGTGTTAAGTGTGTCTAATTTGGTAGAATAAGCAGAGAAAGAAAAGGAGGAAGCCTTATGAAACAAAAGAAAAAGAAGATTCGAATGGCGGCACTGATTACAGTCCTGTCGGTACTTGTGTTATTTTTTGCGGTATTTCTTCTGTTTCAGACAAGGAAGATCGAGGTGACCGGAAACCAGTACTGTCAGGACGAAGAACTGGTAAAATGGGTTCAAAAAGACAAGTATGCATTCAACTCCATCTATATCTGGTGGAAGTATAATTATGGAGATGTGACAAAGCCGGCAGCGATCGAATCCGTGAAAGTTTCAATTAAAAACCCATGGACGGTCGTGATGAAGGTAAAAGAGAAGGAGTTTCTTGGTTATTTTGATTACCAGGGAGAGTTTTTGTATTTTGATGAGGACGGAACAGCTGCGTTAAAGACAACGGAAGTGATTCCCGGGGCGCCGTTTATCGAGGGATTGGAGCTTAATACCAAAAAAGTGAAAATGAACAAAAAACTCCCGGTCACAGATCAGGATATTTTTGAACGTATCGTGGAGGTGACAAGACTTTCCAACAAATATGAACTTTCTTCCGACCGGCTTACCTGCAGTGACGGAGGAGTCAATCTGATTTTCGGAGTGGTCACAGTGCAGCTGGGAAAAGGAAACTATGAGATGAAGATCGCACAGATTTCGCCGATCCTTGAGAAGCTTAATGAAAAGTTTGCGGGGCAGGCAGGTGTACTGCACCTGGAGAATTATGAAACGTCCGGTACTTCCGTGCGTTTTGTACCGGAGAAAGCAGCGGAAACAGAAGCAGATGAGGGCCAGGACGCCGGACAGACGGACGAAAATCAGTCAGGAGAATCTGAAGCTGCACAGACGGATCAGACATCTGCAGCAGGAACCGGTGAAGGAGAAACAACTGAATAAAAAAAACATAAAATACACAAAAATCTATTGATTATTTGCGTGAAAGACTATATTATATACTTATTGAATTCTATTGTTCATACATATTTATGATGGGATGTATAAAATAAGTTGATAGGACGACGAAGGAGGAACTACCCTTGTTAGAGATTAAGACAAACGAATCAGAAGCAGCTGCAAGAATTATTGTTGTCGGAGTCGGCGGAGGCGGTAACAACGCGGTAAACCGTATGATCGATGAGCAGATTGCAGGTGTAGAATTTATAGCAGTGAATACAGATAAACAGGCACTGCAGTTATGCAAAGCACCAACATTGATGCAGATTGGCGAGAAGCTTACAAAAGGACTTGGTGCGGGAGCACAGCCTGAAGTAGGTGAGAAAGCAGCAGAGGAGAGTGCAGAAGAGATTTCCGCAGCACTCAAAGGCGCTGACATGGTATTTGTCACCTGTGGTATGGGTGGTGGAACCGGAACAGGAGCAGCTCCTGTAGTCGCACGTATCGCAAAAGAGCAGGGCGCACTGACAGTTGCAGTTGTGACAAAGCCGTTCCGTTTTGAATCACGTACAAGAATGGCGAATGCACTGGCTGGTATTGATAAATTAAAAGAGAATGTAGACACGATGATCGTGATTCCGAATGATAAACTTCTGGAAGTAGTAGATCGCAGAACGACAATGCCGGAAGCATTGAAGAAAGCGGATGAGGTTCTCCAGCAGGGTATTCAGGGTATCACAGACCTGATCAACGTACCTTCTCTGATTAACCTTGACTTTGCAGATATTCAGACAGTTATGAAGGATAAGGGAATCGCACACATCGGTATCGGTGAGGGACGCGGTGATGACAAGGCTCTGGAGGCAGTAAAACAGGCTGTTGCCAGTCCGCTGCTTGAGACAACGATTCAGGGAGCATCACACGTTATCATTAATATTTCCGGTGATATCACTCTGATGGATGCATCTGATGCTGCTGATTATGTACAGGAACTTGCAGGAGAGAATGCAAATATTATCTTCGGTGCGATGTATGATGATACAAGATCTGATGAAGCTACAATTACAGTTATTGCAACAGGACTTCACAATGTGGGTGGAAGTGCATCCAAGTTAAAAGCAAGACTGGAAGGACAGCAGAAGATGGGATCTATTCTTCCAAATGCGGACAAGTTTGCAAGAACACCGGCAGCAGAGTACGGTGCAGGAAGAACAACAACAGGAAATTCCACAATCCCGACCCTTCAGGGACAGGGAAGAGTGCCTTCAAGCACAGTAAAAGAGCAGTCCATTAAGATTCCGGATTTCTTTAAAAAATAATAAAGTCAGTTTGGGACAGGTTTCGACAAGAGACCTGTCCTTTTTTCCTTTTCACACGATTGTTGTCGAAATAAAGTCTGTTTCTCTGTCAGTTTCTGACAAATTTTCAAAATGATTCTGATTATAATAAATCTTGTTTGAGTGCCAAATCGATTTAGTACCAACGAGAAAGAGGGTGGAACATGTACTATGAAGTATACATAGATGTCATGTTTTTGGTGAATTTTATGATGGACGTCCTTATCCTGTTTTCTGTAAAAGCCTTGATGAAGATGCCGGGCAGTACGAAAAGAGTGATTGCAGGCGGTCTGGTCGGATCAGGACTTTCCTGTCTGGTGGTAATTTTGCGGCTGCCCGTGGGAATCACAATGGCAGTGCTTCATATGCTTGTCAGCAGCGGGATGGTGGTATGCGGTCTTAAAATTCGCAGCTTTTCGGAATTTTTAAAGTGTTATATTTTATTGTATTTTGTTTCCGTTTTGATTGGCGGGATTCTGGGAATGTTAAAACCCTATGTGAAATACACAAGTCTCTATTTTGCTGTTGTGATTGGCTGCTATTACACAATCCGCGCGATCTGGGAGTTTTTGTGCCGGCTTCAGAAGGAGGAACTCAAGATTTGCCGGATCATCTTGTATCAGGAAGGAAGCTGCTGTGAGATACGCGGGCTTTGGGATACCGGAAATGTGTTGAAAGATCCGCTGAGTGAAAAGCCGGTATGTATTTTAGAGCAAAGCACAATAGAAAAGCTGACCGGAGAAAAGGAAAACTTGAAAGGGTTTCATCTGATTCCATATCGGACAGTAGGAAAAAGTGGTGTCATGCCGGTATTTGAATTAGAGAAAATGTATATTGTACAGAAAAAACAGTGGATTTATCGTCCGCTGGTCGGGATATGTGAAGAACAGATATCAGAACAAGGGATGTATCAAATGATCATCAACCCTGAAATATTAGGAGGAAGAAAAAATGGTTGTAAAAGTAGCAATGCCGCAGCAGTTTAAATTAAAAGTAGTACCCAGTCTGAAAGGGCTGCTGTTTCCGAATCAGAAAGAGGTTCATTACATCGGGGGGTCTGAAGTGCTGCCGCCTCCGTTGGAGACAGAACGAGAAACAGAGGTGATCAGAAGACTCGGATCAGAATATGATCAGGAAGCAAAAAAAATGTTAATTGAGCACAATTTGCGTCTGGTCGTGTACATAGCAAAAAAATTTGATAATACCGGAGTGGGAGTAGAAGATCTGATCTCGATCGGAACAATCGGTCTGATCAAAGCAATCAACACATTCAATCCAACCAAAAAGATCAAGCTTGCGACCTATGCATCCCGATGTATTGAAAATGAAATCCTGATGTATCTGCGAAGAAACAGTAAGACTAAAATGGAAGTTTCCATTGATGAGCCTTTAAACGTGGATTGGGACGGCAATGAACTGCTGTTGTCTGATATCCTCGGAACAGAGGAGGATACCATCTATCGGGATCTGGAAACGGAAGCGGAGAGAAAGCTTCTGGTGCGTGCCATCAACCAGTTGTCCAGCAGAGAAAAGCTGATTGTCAAGATGCGTTTTGGTCTGGATAATCCTGATGGAATCGAAAAAACTCAGAAAGAAGTAGCAGATTTACTGGGAATTTCACAGTCATACATTTCCCGTCTGGAGAAAAAGATCATGCAGAGATTGAAGCGGGAAATCGTGCGTTATGAATAAATTAGAAGAATCCTCAAAAAGTGCTTTCACTCCGTAAAAAAGGTGTTATAATGAGAAAAAAGGGTGGTGAAGCTATATGAAACTTACATTTATAGGAGCAGCCCATGAGGTGACCGGAAGTTGTCATTTGCTGCAGGCAGCGGGGAAAAATATTTTAATTGACTGTGGTATGGAGCAGGGACCGGACCTGTATGAAAACCCGGGACTTCCCATTGCAGCGGGAGAAGTGGACTATGTATTTTTGACACATGCACACATCGATCATTCAGGTCTTTTGCCCCTTTTGTGCAAGAATGGATTTAAAGGGCAGATATTGACCACATTTGCCACAGCGGATTTATGTAACATTATGCTTCGTGACAGCGCGCATATTCAGGAATTTGAAGCTGAATGGCGCAACCGGAAGGGAAGACGTGCCGGAGTGCCGGAGTTTGAGCCGCTTTACGTGATGGCAGATGCAGAGGCTGCGATCAATCTTTTCGTTCCATGTGGATATGGAGAACGGCTTCATATTTGCGATGGGGTGGAAATCCGGTTTACAGATGTCGGCCATTTGCTTGGTTCGGCAAGTATTGAGGTCTGGATTACCGAAGGTGAGATTAGCAGGAAGATCGTATTTTCAGGAGATGTGGGGAATGCGGATCAGCCGATCATCAAAGATCCAAGGTGTACGGATACCGCAGATTATGTGGTAGTGGAATCCACCTATGGAAACCGGGTACATTCTTCGGAGAAGATAGATTATGTTTCTGAATTTACGAGAATTTTGAAAGAAACTTTTGATGCAGGCGGTAATGTCGTGATCCCGTCATTTGCAGTGGGACGTACGCAGGAGATGCTGTATTTCATCCGGGAGATCAAAGAACATGGACTTTTGCCGGAATATTCTGATTTTGAGGTATATCTGGATAGTCCGCTGGCAATTGAAGCGACCAAAGTGTTTACAAAAAATATGCGGGAATGCTTCGATGAAGAAGCAATCAAACTGGTGGATGAGGGGATCAATCCTCTGGTATTTCCGGGGTTGAAGACATCCGTTACAAGTGATGATTCGAAACTGATTAATTTTATCGAAAAGCCGAAAGTAATTATTTCTGCATCGGGTATGTGTGACGCAGGACGGATCCGTCATCATTTGAAACACAATTTGTGGAGAAAAGAATGTACAATTCTGTTTGTGGGATATCAGGCAAACGGGACATTAGGAAGGCGGCTTCTGGAAGGTGAGAAGAATATCAAGCTGTTTGGAGAGCCGATCGAGGTTCATGCCAGAATTGAAAGTCTTCACGGAATCAGTGGTCATGCAGATATGAATGGTCTGATAGCATGGCTGAAAGGATTTAAGACACCGCTTCAGCATGTATTTGTGGTGCATGGCGAAGACACTGTGACAGAAGAATTTGCGCAGAAAGTAGAAGAGACGCTTGGATGTCCGACGTGGGCGCCATTCCCGAACGGGGAAGTCGATCTGGCTGCGAATGAGATCTTAAACGAAGGTGTGCGGATTGCCGTGAAAGGCAAGAAGCCATCCCAGAAGAAAGCAGACGCTGCATTTGAGCGTCTTATCGCAGCAGGAAGAAGACTTTTGGATGTTATTTACAGACGAGAGGGAATTCCGAATAAAGACAAAGCAAAATTTGAAAGTCAGATCAATAATCTTGCTGATAAATGGGATCGTTGGGAATAGTGAGAAAGAGAAGATCACGGATGGGAGAAATCTCATCCGTGGTTTTTTGTGAGAAAAAATGAGGCTTGTTAATGATTCTGAATACGTGAAATGGTACAATGAAGATAGGAGGCAAAAGATATGAAAGGAAGTCTAGTACCATGTGGTCATACATTTAGTGATTTCCAGATTTATGATGAGAAGACTGCAAAGGAAGAATGTATCAAAATGGTTAGAAATATTATGGAATATTGGAAAGCAGAGGCGGCAAGAATTGAACAGGAACAAATTTTATAAAAAGAAAGTTCTTTTTGAAATTTAGAAATGCACATTGCTTTTTCTTTGTATGGGACTGTCAGATTTAAGACTTTGATTTGTCAAATGAGAGACTAAATAATTAGAAGGAGGCAAAGGCATGACGGCATATGTGTTTTTTATGATTTTCTGCAGTTTGATCGGTGTGGCAGTAGGAGGAATCGCAGTATTTGGCATTTTTGCCATTCGGCGGGCAATCAGAAACAAAAAGCAGGAAAAAGAGTCAGAAAAGAAATAAAATGAAGAAGAGGGCATAGAGGGATACGTGAGCTTGTCAAGGAGTAAAACTTTTTTTATTTTCCGTAAAACCGCATAGACTGCCTGCAGATGGTGAATTCTTTTAATTAGAAACAGGACAGGAGGATTCACAAATGGCAGGAAATAAAGTGGAATTATGCGGGGTAAACACAGCGAAGCTCCCGCTTTTGAAAGAAGAGGAAAAGGAAGAGCTTTTTGCAAGGATCAAGGAGGGGGACGAAGAAGCAAGAGAACAGTATATCAAGGGGAATTTAAGACTGGTACTCAGTGTGATCAAACGATTTTCATCCAGCAGCGAAAATGCCGATGATCTGTTTCAGATCGGCTGTGTGGGACTGATGAAAGCAGTCGATCATTTTGACCCCTCAAGGCTGGTAAAGTTTTCGACGTATGCAGTTCCGATGATCATCGGTGAGATCAGACGATATCTGCGGGACAATAATTCTATCCGTGTGAGCCGTTCTCTGCGTGATACGGCATATAAAGCAATCTACGCCAAAGAAGGATTTGTGAAGAAATATTCCAAAGAGCCTACGGTGCAGGAAATTGCTGAGGAGATCGGGATATCCAAGGAAGATATCGTGTTTGCACTGGATGCAATCCAGATGCCGGTCAGTCTTCATGAACCGGTATACAGCGACGGAGGCGATACGCTGTATATCATGGATCAGGTGAGTGATAAAAAGAACCGGGAAGAAAACTGGGTAGAAGAGCTGTCGCTGGAGGCAGCGATGGAACGCCTCAATGAACGGGAACGTTTTATCATCCAGCTTCGATTTTTTGAAGGAAAGACACAGATGGAGGTGGCAGAACAGATTCAGATTTCGCAGGCGCAGGTGAGCCGGCTGGAAAAAAATGCATTGAAAATAATGAAACAATATCTGTTGGGCTAAAGGCTGTTATTCTTTCCAGTAACAAAATTTCAGAGAAAACTGCATAAAAATGATTTTACGGTTGAAATTTCCAGAACTTCATACTATGATAAACACGTAGAATAGATGGAGGAGATGGAGACGATGATGTATAAGAGTTGTATTTTTGACTTGGATGGAACACTGACCGATACGCTGGATTCTCTTACATTTTCTGTGAATCTGACCATGAAAGAGATGGGACTGCCAGAGATTACAAGAGAGCAGTGCCGGATGTTTGTGGGAAACGGAAGCAGAGTTCTTCTGGAAAAAGCACTGCGTGCCGCGTCAGAAGAAGCTTTTGAGAGGCTGGAGGAAGCGATGGAAATATATGGGAGAGTCTTCAATGAGAATTGTATGTATCATGTGGCTCCCTATGAAGGAATCGTGCAGCTTTTGGGTACATTAAAAGAGCAGGGAATCAGATGCGCTGTTCTTTCCAATAAACCGGACAGACAGGCGGTTCATGTTGTGGAAACTGTATTTGGAAAAGATCTCTTTTTTAAAGTGCAGGGACAGAAAGAAGGCGTGCCGAGAAAGCCGGATCCGACAGCAGTCCTTCAGATTGCAGGGGAGATGGGAGCGACTCCTGAAGAGACCATCTATATCGGAGACTCCGAGGTAGATATCAGGACCGGACATGCAGCCGGGATGCGCACGATAGGCGTTTCCTGGGGATTTCGAAGCAGAGAGGTCTTAAAGGAAGCGAACGCAGCGTATATCGTGGATACGGCACAGGAGCTTCTGGAACTGATATCCGCATGGGAAGAGAAAAAAGGGAGGTAACGGAGCATGAATGAATACGATGAGGAATGTCTGCTTACGTTTCTGAAAAAACAATCGCAGCTTTTTGACGAGCCGGTGGCAGAGACAATGGAAGAGGCAGAGGCTTTTCTGGAAGACTGTATGGCGGTCGTAGTAGATTCTCTGGATGAAGTAAGAGAATATTTTGAGGAGAGCGGTGCAGACGTGGAGAATATGGATGCGGAAGAACTCGAAGAGGCATCTGAAGTATTCCCGCTTTCAGGTGGACGCTATCTGATCGTGGAAGGGTAAAAGACAATCAAAGATATGCAGGAAGCCGCAGTTTTGTTGACTGCGGCTTTTTCTACGGCCTGCCGGATGGCATTTAGAATGATCTGAGAAGTATAAGGCGCGTCATCGGACAATTCCACGGCGTCCAGTGACTGAGTGTCATAAATCTGGTCGGCAATTTCTTCGATCGCAGGCTGGATCAGAGGAAACATTGTAGTCACGGTTTCATCCAGGTTGGCAAACCGGATGGAATTGATCCTGGAGCTGTCCACAGATACTTCCACTTCCAGATTTGTGTTGTTCAGTGTGAGGGTGGATGTGTAAGTACCAGGTGTATACTGTTTGTGAGATGTTTGCTTTTTGTCTGTATGTCCGGGACCAAACATGACGAAAAGCAGCACGATCAGAAGAATACAAAGGAGCGCGAACACAGCAGTATAGATGAGCTCCTTTGTGTGAAGGACAACGATTTTTGTTTTGGAATCCATAAGAATAATCCCCCTTGTTTTTTATCATTTTATGAGGCATATCCGGAAAATATTCCCGTCTTTTGCGTGACAAAAGCCGGGGAATCCTGTAAAATAGGTAACGCAGTTTAAAAGGACAGATTGGAAAAAGAAGAGGTGGACAACTATGTTTATCATTGTAGGACTTGGAAATCCGACACCAGAATATGAGGGAACGAGACACAATGTCGGATTTGAAGTAATAGATGCACTGGCACGAAAATATAATATTGATGTAGATACGAAAAAACACAGAGCTTATATCGGAAAAGGAATGATTGAGGGGCAGAAGGTAATCCTGGCAAAACCTCAGACTTATATGAATCTGAGCGGGGAAAGCGTCAGAAGTCTTCTGGACTATTATAAAGTGGACGAAGAGCAGGAGCTTCTTGTCATTTATGACGATATCAGCCTGGGAGTGGGGCAGATAAGGATTCGGGCGAAAGGAAGTGCCGGAGGGCATAACGGGATCAAAAATATCATTGCCCATTTGGGTGGACAGGTATTTCCCCGTATTAAAGTAGGTGTGGGAGAAAAACCGCCGAAATGGGATCTGGCTGATTATGTGCTGGGACATTTTTCAAAAGAAGAACAGGAACAGATGGAAGAGGGATATGAACATGCAGTTTGTGCAGTGAAGGAGATTGTGACAGGCAATATCGAGGCTGCAATGAACGAGTATAATCGGAAAAAGAAGGAAAAATAAAATGATGCAGGCTTTTATCGCACCGCTTGCGGGACTTGCAGAATATCAGGAGATTTTACAGAAGCGAAGGAAAGAAAAGGGGATTCTGCAGATCGCAGGCTGTGTCAATTCACAAAAAACACATTTGATGTATGCGCTTGGCGATGGTTTTTCTTACAAGATCATCGTTTTTTCCAGTGAAGAAAAAGCGCAGAAGGCATATGAAGAATATCGCTTTTTAGATTCCGGGGTATTGTATTATCCGGCAAGAGATTTGTTGTTTTACCATGCGGATATCAAAGGAAATTATCTGATGAAGCAGCGGATGGAAGTGATCCGCAGTATGGTGACAAGACAAAAGAATCAGGAGATTACAGTGATCACGACTATGGATGCTTTTCTGGACGGGCTTTCTCCGGCAGAGGAGATCGTTTCGAAGCGGATTCAGATCTCATCCGGAGATACTGTTGATTTTACTAAGCTTCAGGAGAGACTTTCCTGCCTTGGGTATGCGCGGGAAGTACAGATTGAAGGACCGGGACAGTTTGCAGTGCGCGGCGGGATCCTGGATATTTTTCCGCTTACAGAAGAGGTTCCGGTGCGTGTGGAGCTCTGGGGCGATGAGGTAGATTCGATCCGGACATTTGACGTAGAAAGTCAGCGTTCGATTGAAAACCTGCAGGAAATTGAGATTTATCCGGCAGCAGAACTGCAGAGTCAGAAGAAGCAGTCTTTTCTGGAGTATTTTCCGACAGAAGAGTCGATCCTGTTTCTGGATGAGCCGCAGAGGCTGATTGAAAAAGCAAATGAGATTGAAGAGGAATTTCAGGAGAGCGTCCGCAAGCGGGAAGAGGCCGGGCTGGAAGAAACGCAGGAGCTTACGGTATATCCGGTGCTGGAAATCTTAAACCGGATCAATCAGTTTTACGGAGTGGCATTTACCGCGCTGGAAGGAAAATGCAGGGGGTTAAAGATCCGGGAAACAGATTATATTCAGACGAAGGGTGTCAATCCGTATAACAACAGTTTTGAGATGCTCACAAGGGATTTGAAGCGGCTGAAAAGAAATCAGTACCGGGTGATCTTGCTGTCCGGTTCCAGGACAAGAGCAAAGCGCCTGGCGGAAGATCTGAGGGATTATGATCTGAGCAGTTTCTACAGCGAAGATATGGATCGTGAAGTGCAGCCGGGGGAAATTATGGTGGCATACGGGCATGTGACACAGGGATATGAATATCCGATGCTGAAATTCATGGTGATCTCTGAAACAGATATTTTTGGCAGACAGAAGAAAAAGAAGCGCAGAAAACTATATGAAGGACAGAAAATCCAAAGTTTCTCCGAATTAAAGGTTGGAGATTATGTGGTACATGAAAATCATGGTCTGGGTATCTATCAGGGAATTGAAAAGATTGAAGTAGATAAGATCACCAAAGATTATATGAAAATTTCTTATGCGGGAGGAAGCAGCCTGTATATTCTTGCAACGCAGCTGGATCTGATCCAGAAGTATGCAGGAGCAGATGCAAAAAAGCCAAAGCTGAACAAGCTGGGAAGTAACCAGTGGACGAAAACAAAGAATCAGGTGCGCGGGGCAGTCAGACAGATTGCCAGGGATCTGGTGGAGCTGTATGCGGCAAGGCAGCAGGAGAATGGATATCAGTATGAACCGGATACGGTCTGGCAGAAGGAATTTGAAGAAATGTTCCCGTTTGAGGAGACCGATGACCAGCTGCAGGCGATCGCCGATACCAAGCAGGACATGGAGAGCAAAAAGATCATGGACCGCCTGATCTGCGGAGACGTTGGATACGGAAAGACGGAAATTGCGATCCGGGCTGCATTTAAGGCGATCCAGGACGGAAAACAGGTGGTATATCTGGTGCCGACAACGATTCTGGCACAGCAGCATTACAACACGTTTGTGCAGAGGATGAAAGAATTTCCGGTGCGTGTGGATTTGCTCTGCCGGTTTCGGACGCCTGCCCAACAGAAGAAGACAACAGAAGATCTGAAAAAAGGACTGGTGGATATTCTGATCGGGACGCATCGTGTTTTGTCAAAGGATGTGGAATTTAAGGATCTGGGACTTTTGATCATAGATGAAGAGCAGCGATTTGGCGTGACACACAAAGAGAAGATTAAAAAACTGCGGGAAAATGTGGATGTACTGACGCTGACTGCCACGCCTATTCCGCGGACACTGCATATGAGTTTGATTGGAATCCGCGATATGAGTGTGCTGGAAGAGGCGCCGATGGATCGGATGCCGATCCAGACATATGTGATGGAGTACAATGATGAGATGGTCCGTGAAGCTATTCAAAGAGAACTGGATCGGGACGGACAGGTGTATTATGTATATAACCGGGTAAGTGATATTGCGGAAATTGCAGATCATGTGCAGAAACTTGTTCCGGACGCGACAGTGGCGTTTGCTCACGGGCAGATGGCGGAGCATGAGCTGGAAAATATCATGTATGATTTCATCAACGGAGACATTGATGTGCTGGTGTCAACAACGATTATTGAGACCGGACTGGATATTTCCAATGCCAATACGATGATCATCCATGATGCAGATCGTCTGGGACTTTCTCAAATGTACCAGCTGCGGGGGCGTGTGGGAAGATCCAATCGGATGGCGTATGCATTTCTCCTGTACCGAAGAGACAAGCTGCTAAAGGAAGTGGCGGAAAAAAGACTGGCGGCAATCCGGGAGTTTACAGATCTTGGTTCCGGATTTAAAATTGCGATGCGGGATCTGGAAATTCGTGGGGCAGGAAATCTTCTGGGTGCAGAACAGCATGGGCATATGGAGGCTGTCGGATATGATCTGTACTGCAAGATGCTCAATGAAGCGGTAAAACAGTTAAAAGGCGGAACCGAGGAGGAAATCTATACGACCGTGATGGATCTGAATGTGGATGCGTATATCCCGAATTCCTATATTCCGAACGAATATCAGAAGCTGGATATTTACAAGCGGATCGCGGGAATTGAAGATGAGGAAGAGATGGATGATATGCTGGAGGAGCTTATCGACCGGTTCGGGGATGTACCAAGAAAGGTACAGCAGCTTCTTCAGATCGCAGGTCTTAAAGCGCTTGCACATTCAGCTTATGTGACGGCAGTGGAACAAAAAGGAGAAGAATTCCGGTTTACCATGTATGAAAAAGCGAAGGTCAATCCGCAGAAAATTCCTCCGTTGATTCAGAGCTACCGGGGAAATCTGGTGTTTAAGGCGGAGGCAGTGCCGTATTTTGTCTATTATAAAAAGGGTAGAAATAAAAAGGAAAAGGATGAAACGGTTCTGGAACTTGTGAAAAAGCTCTTAAATGATATAAAGAGCTTGTTAGAGGAGAAAAAAGACGTTATAATGAAATAATTAGGTACAATTAGAGGAGGAATTTATGGTTGGATTGAAAAAAAGAGGTGTGATCACCGCAGTTGCCGGTATTTTAGCGGCGGTTACGATAACAGGATGCAGTGCTGCCCCTGATAATGATGCTACAGTAGTAACGGTCGGAACAGAGAAGGTTTCGTATGGTGTTGCTAATTTTTATGCGCGTATGCAGCAGGCGCAGTATGAGTCGTTTTATGCAGGCCTGATGGGGATGAGTGCGGACACAATGTGGAGCCAGGAAGTGGAAGAAGGCAAGACATATGAGGAGAATATGAAAGACAGTATTTTAGAGTCTCTGGAAAATATGTATCTTGTAAAACAGCATGCTTCTGAATATAAAGTGGAGTTGACAGACGAAGAAAAGAAGAAGATCGACAAAGCCGCAGAGGAGTTTGTGGAAGACAACACATTGGAGGACAAAGAAGTTGTGTCCGGATATAAAAAATATGTCAAAGAATATCTGGAACTTGCTACGATTCAGCAGAAGATGGATGCACCAATGAAAGAGGGCGTGGATGAAAATGTTTCAGATGAGGATGCAGCACAAAAGAAGATCGAGTATGTCCAGTTCTCTTATACGAAGAAGGATGATTCCGGACAGTCTGTTCAGATGACTGACGATGAAAAGAAGGCAGAAAAAGAAAAGGCACAGACCTTTCTGGATACAGTCAGCGCAGATCCGGACAAGGACATGAATGCAGCAGCTGCTTCGGCAGAAAAAGAAGTGCAGACGGCGACATTTGATTCTGAGTCCAGCACACTGAACGCAGATCTTTTAAAGGCGGCAGATGCGCTGGAAAATGTAGGGGACGTGACAAGCCTGATTGAGACAGACGATGGAATCTATGTGGCGAAGCTGACAAGCAAGCTGGATCGTGAGGCAACAGATCAGAAGAAAAAAGAAATCGTAGAAGAGCGCAAGCAGAAACAGTATGAAGATCAGGTGGAAACATGGCGCAAAGAGACTGACATCAAGGTAGACAAAAAAGAATGGAAAAAAGTAGACTTTGAAGATCAGGGTGTGAATGTAAAACAGACAACGACTGATTCAGAAAAATAGAATGTAGGAAAAAGGAGAAGAAATCCTGAAAAAGTGAGGGGGTTCTTCTCCTTTTTATTTGCGCCGTCGGAAAATCTGTATAAGAACAATCAGCAATAAAAGGGCGGACAGACTGTATCCGAGGAAACTGATCCAAGGGAGTCCAAACCACTTTGGAATGCTGTAAATGTCCGAGGCAAGACCTGATCCGATAAACAGGGCAGCAGAAAGAATCGTCAAAAGCACCCGGTTTGTAATGGAATAAACATCACGGCGGAAATGCTCGCCATCAGAAAGCTGCAGGTTGACTTGTGCCTGCCCGTTTTTTGTAATGTTCAAAAGATCAGAAAGCTGGGCAGGGATGTTGAGGGATTTGTCCAGTGAAGTATAAACCTGGCGTCCCTTATGTTTTAAAATGTGCCTTGCATCCAGCTCATGGATCAGCAGATTGGACATATGTACAGATAAAATCCGCAACAGATTTACATCCGGAGCACATGCACTTAAAGTTCCTTCGATCGTGATCATGCTTCGCGCAAGCAGTGTGACATCCGGGGTAATTGCAAGCCGGTGATCCTTGACCAGCTGCAGGAGCCGTTCGATCAGATCGCCAAGCCGCATGGTGCCGAAGTCCATGGAAACATACTTGCTGACAATATCATCAATATCCGTGTACAGGCGGGCATGGTTGACACGCTCCTGAGGTTCGGCAAACGCGAGTAATACGTTTTTCAGAGAATAAATATCATTCTCAAGAAGTGCCGTGATCGCTTTGCGAAGCAGCAGCTTGGTGTTGGAAGACAGATGTCCTGCCATTCCGAGATCCAGCCATGCAATCTGCCCTTTGCTGATCCAGAGATTTCCAGGATGCGGATCCGCATGGAAAAATCCATCCTCCAAAATCTGTTTGCAGTAGTTTTCCGCTGTCTTTTCGCCAATTTCAGTCATGTCGTAGCCAAGACTTTTTAGTTCCTCTATATGATCGATCTGGATTCCGTCGATATAGTCCATGACAAGAAGTCTTGGAGTCGTCAGTTCGTGATACACCACGGGGCAGGTCGTATAGGCGATTTCTTTTTGGTTGGCGTAAAACAGATCTAGATTGGCGGCCTCTTTTTCAAAGTCAATCTCTTCTCTGGTAGTCTCCCAGAGTTCATCTAAAATCGTATGAAAGTCGATCAGATTTTTAGTTCCCAGTGTCAGTTTTAAAATACCGGAAGCTTTTTTTAAAAGCCGGATATCATTTTCCATCGTCTTTTGGATGGCCGGTCGCTGTACCTTTAAAACAACCTTTGTTCCGTCTTTTAGCTGTGCGGGATGTACCTGTGCAATGGAAGCAGAGCCAAGCGGAGTCTGTTCGATGGAAGAAAAAATGTCAGAGACAGGTCGCTGTAATTCGGATTCAATGATTGAGACTGCAGTCTCATATGGCATGGGGATCACATCGGTACGAAGCCTTGTCAGCTCCTGACAGTATACTTCCGGGAGCATATCGGAACGCATGGACATGATCTGCCCCAGCTTGACATAAGTAGGGCCCAGATCTTCCAGAATCTCGCGGAGCTTGACCGGTGTCAGACCCGAGGTCAGATGGTGTTTTTTTAAAACTTTTAAAATCTCGTTCAGCCGCCTGCCGGAGGCGGCTGAATCTTCTTCCGTGTATGATGGATACCGGGAAGGATCCATTGTTTTTTGTTCTTTATTCATTCTGATTCTTCGGGTGTCCTTTCATCGGAGGTAATATCTGGATCTTCAGGCTGTTCTTTTCTTGCTTCTTCTGTCTGGGCAATCTTTTCTTTCAGAGCGTTTAATTCCTCTTCGGTCATCTGATCGACAGAATTCATGGCATCTGTATAATTCCTGGTAACGGTGACAGAAATATGTTCTTTGACTTTTTCTTTTGCTGTATGTTTCAGTTCTTCATTGAGCATTCTGCCCTGTGCAACGGTCAGTTCGCCTTTTTCTACCAGATCATCGATCAGTTCTTTTGCGTTTTCTGCAGTAGAGGCGACAGCACCTACACCTGCTAAAAATACTTTTCTTAATCCTTCTGTGAATTCCATAAAGACCATCCTTTCTTGAAGTACATGATTGTCATTTGTTGTTTTCTTTATTATAGCACGTATCAGGAGGAATGTTTCTTACTTTTTTGTTAAAAATATGAAAAAAAGTAAGAGGGAAAAAGCAAAATATGGTATAATTTTCTATATCAGACAGGGGAGGAAACAGGTGTGGAAAAAGTGAGAGAGAAGGTACTTTTTGCACTGCAGGAAGTACAGAGAGCAGTGATCGGAAAGCAGGAAGTGACAGAGACGGTGATGAAAGCATTTTTGGCGGGTGGGCATGTGCTGGTGGAGGATATTCCGGGACTTGGCAAGACGACCATGGCGATTGCTTTTTCCAGAGCGATCGGACTGCAGAAGCGCAGGGTGCAGTTTACACCGGATGTACTTCCGTCAGACCTGACCGGATTTACCATCTACCAGAAAGAGAGAAATGCGTTTGTATATCATCCGGGAGCCGTGGTCTGCAACCTGCTTCTGGCAGATGAGATCAACCGGGCGTCTCCGAAGACGCAGTCAGCCCTTTTGGAAGTGATGGAAGAGGGGCAGGTGACCGTGGATGGGAAAACCAGGAAGATTGCTCCGCCGTTTCTGGTGATCGCTACGGAAAATCCGTCCGGCTCCGCAGGGACGCAGTTGCTTCCGGAATCTCAGTTGGATCGTTTTATGGTCTGTGTAAAGATGGGATATCCGACAATTCGCGAAGAGATGGAGATTCTGCGAAAAAATGAGAATGGCCGTACGTCAGATGCCGTTCAACAGGTGATGACAAAGGAAGAACTTGAGGAAGCACAGCGGGAGACTGCACAGATTTTTATGCATGAGCGGATTCTGGAATATCTGGTGCAGCTGGCACAGGCTACCAGGGAACATGAGATGCTGGAGCTGGGGATGAGTCCAAGAGGAACAGTGGCACTTGCAAAGATGGCGAAAGCGGGTGCGTATCTGGCAGGAAGAGAATATGTGGTTCCGGCAGATGTCAGGGGAGTGTTTCGGGAGACTGCACAGCATCGGATCCTGTTAAATACAAGGGCAAGGATCAGCAAAGTAAAACAGAAGGAAGTACTGCAGGAAATTTTGTCCGCAGTAGAATCACCATCATTGAAAAAGCGATAAAAAGGAGCGTATATGGGAAAACGGATGATAACATATCTTCTGGTGCTTGGCGCAGTGGGATATCTGTTTTTGATGTATATTTATCCGGCACTGAGCGGGCTGTTGATTTTTGTGCTTCTGTATCCGGCGGCAGGAATCGTTTATCTTATTTTTGCGGGGAGAGGACTTTCTGCCAGAGTAAAGCGGCTCTCGGATTACGGAGAAAAAGAACAGCAAATGAAAGTCAGTATACAGGTTTGCAGGGAAAGTTCTCTTTGGATCGGAAAGTGCAGGATTCTGCTGGAAATGGAACATGCAGTATCCGGCATCAGACAAAAAGACAGTTTATGGCTTTCTGAAAAGCAGGCAGACTATACATTTGAACCAGACAGGTGCGGAGAGTGGAAGCTGACGATTACAGAAGTGAGAATCTATGATTTTATCGGAATTTTATCTGTGGGTAAAAAGCAGCAGGAAAAGGAGCGATTCACAGTCCTGCCGAAGATCTGTGCAATGCCGGTAGAGATTGGGAGAAGGACGCGGGAATTTCCGGTTGAGCCGGAAACCTATTCCAATGAAAGGGGTGGGCAGGATGCTACGGAAATCTATCAGATCCGGGAGTATCACATTCCGGATCCGGTGCAGATGATCCACTGGAAGATCAGTGCCAAGGCGGGAAAAATGATGGTCAAAGAATCCAGTCATCCTCTTGGATGTGCGGTATGTATCAGACTTTGGCTTTCGGATGCAGCGAAAGATTTCAAAAAGCTGGAGCGTATGATGGAGATTTGTGCTTCACTTTCCAGGACTCTGGTAGAAGAACACTGTATGCACGTTGTGGCATGGTTTGATCAGAAAAACGTCCGTGTTGTGCGATGGCGCGTGAAGGATGAGGAGACGTTTTATGAAATGCTCTGGGAGCTGATGGAAGCAGTCCCTGTAGCGAAACGAGAGGAAGAGCAAAGCGGGTTTGAAGAAGTGTTTCGAACACAGAAATTTTCCAGTGTTCTTGTACTGGATGGCCAGGGGATTCAGGGATGGAATGATACCGGGATTATCCAGGTGTGATATGGGGAGAAGGGGTATGAAAAGAAAAAAGAAGGATTTGAATCAACATAGCTGGAAAGTTCATATCTTACAGTTTCTTACCGTTGGTTTTGCACTGTGGTCCTGGTGGGAGACTGCCGCCGGAGTGAAATTGACGCAGAAATTACCTCAGGATCAGACAGAGAGGTGGATGGCAGTACTTTTGATCACCGGTTTTTTAGGGAGTGTCTGGCTTGGGACAATGCTGGTAAAAAGAAAGAAGCTCCTGCTTTGTATTTCTGCGGTTTTCTATCTTGTACCAGTGATATATGCGGCGGTTTTGACGTATTTCCCGGATCCGAGAGAATGCTGGCTTCAGATGATTGCAGCCGGATTGTATGTGACAGTGCTTACATCGATGTCTTGTAATGTTCTGCAGAATGTCTGCATTGTGGGAATAAGCTTCGTATTTCTGGCATTTTGTTCGGTCCAGCTGGGAGAGCAGATGGAGCCGATGAAAGAAAAAGAAGATGGGGTATATCGGACGACCAGACGATATGTGAAAGAGCATGTAATCCAGAAAGCAGAAGAGACGTGGAATGCATGGAGTGCAGACAGGCAGACAAGAAAAGAAGCACAGACGAAAAAGGAAGAGCAAAAGGAAGAGTCAGAAAAAGAGGAACAAAAAACACAGGCAAAAATCCCGCAGACAGAGCAGAATATGATTCCGGAAGAGACAGGCATGGATTCTTCCGGCGGTATGGAAGATTTGCGGGAGCTGGGCAGCTTTGTCCCCAGGAAGGGTGTGTTGTTCACTGTGACGCAGGAGGAAATGCCGACAGATACGATTTATGTTTCGGAGAAATATGGAAAAGAATATGACGGGGGATCCTGTAGAGAAGGAAGTGCGACGGATCCGGCAAGTGTATATTTGCAGTATCCATCCTCTTTGAAGCAACTTCGCAAATTGTGCAACGAACTGCAGGAAGCAGATTCTTTTGAAGAAGCAGAGCGGTTCGTGGAAGAAACATTAAAACGTCAGGCTGTGTATGATGTAAATCCGGGATCGACACCGTCCGGCGAGGATTTTGCGGAGTATTTTTTGTTTGAAAACCACAAAGGATTTTGTGTGCATTTTGCAACGGCTGCAACCTTGATGTATCGAATGCTGGGGATTCCGGCCAGATTTGCAGAAGGTTATGCCATTCCGGCATCTGCATTTTCACAGCAGGAAAATGGGCAATATGTGGCAGAAGTTGAGGGCAGCATGGGCCATGCCTGGTGTGAAGTCTGGCAGGAGGATACCGGCTGGAAGGTCGAGGATCATACAGGTGCAGCTTCTGCGTTGGAAAATGTGGAGAGGGCAAGAGCATCATCGGATACGTGGCAGCAGATCCGAAAGGCGCTCTTCCAGTGTTTGAAGGTGATCGGCGTTATACTTCTGATGTTCGCGCTGATAATATTGCAGGCGTGGATACGGACTGTGCGGAAACGAAAACGGTGCCGAACGGGATCAATCGATGCAAGGATTCGGTTTGTTTATCAGAGCCTGTACGAGGTTGCAGAGTTTCTGCATCCATCCGGGGAAGATCCATTTTCAATGCAAGGAAAAGAAGCGGTGAAAAAATCTCTTCCGGAACTGGAAGAGGCCGATCTAAACTGGATGTATGACACGATGATGCGCACTATGTTCTATAAAGGCTGTGATATCCGCGATGGAGAACAGATGTATCGTTTGTATGGACAATGCAGAAAAAAAGTAAAACAAGGATTAAACGCCTGGAAAAAGCTGCAGTGGAATGTGATAAAATGTTTTCCATAGATAAAAAACAGATTATGTTTATAAAGAGAAAATGAAGTGACTGTGACAAGTTTTTAGATTTCGTTCATTGCTTTTGCTGAAAGAAACTTGTATACTGGAAACATCTCTGAAAGGAATCCCTTTCAGTTATATCTGAACCGGCAACAGCTGGCATTTCGGATTTTCCCAGTAAAGAAGCAAGAAAAAGCGAATGGAAAACCGGAACGAGGTCTATCATCGAAAAATTAATCGAAAGAATTAGTTATGAAAAGTCCTGTTTCCCGGTAAATTCATTCGGAAAACAGGAGGAATGTGAATGGAAAAAGAGAAGACAACGCAGTTTCTGATGAGACCGAAAAATGACTTTTGTTTCAAACAGTTGATGGCAGATGCACAAATCCGACAGGCATTTTTGTCGGCAGTTACGGGGATTCCCTATGAGGAAATCGAAGAGACAACACTGTTGCCCACCAGTCTTGAGAAACAGTATAAGGAAGACAAGCTTGGAATTTTGGATGTTCGGATCCAATTGAAAAACAGCGGTCAGGTCGATGTGGAGATGCAGGTGGCAGCGTACGAGTACTGGGCAGAGAGAACTTTATTTTATCTGTCAAAAATGTTTACGGAACAGATTCATGAAGGCGAAGGATATGATGTGCTGGAAAAATGTATCCATATCGGGATTCTGGACTTTGAAATATTCGAAGATACGGATGCATTCTATTCCCGGTTTCACTTATGGGAGGACAGCCGGCATATCAAGTACAGTGACAAGCTGGAATTGCATGTATTGGAATTGCCGAAGCTGGCAAAGCACCAGTATCCGGAGACAGAACTGCTAAGTTGGATGCAATTTATCAATGCAGAGACAGAGGAGGAATTCAAAATGGCAGCAGAGAAAGACCCTTATATTGAGAAGGCCTATGAGAGTCTGGTGCATCTGAGTGCAGATGAGAGGGCACGGTTAGAGTATGAGGCAAGAGAAAAGCAGATCCGGGATCACCAGTTCTTTTCAAGAATCTATAAAGAGACGGGATATAGGCAAGGGGTGAAAGAAGGGGAAGTAAAAGGTAGAGAAAAGGGCAGGATTCAGGAATGTATTGAGATTCTACAGGAGATGGGAGAAACGAAAGAACATGTTTTGCTTCGATTGAAGGAGAAGTTTAAGCTCTCAGATACGGATGCAAATCAATATTTAGAAAAATACTGGAAAGAGTGAATTGATATACAAGAAAAAGCAACATTTCATGTTTTGTTGACATAGAATGTTGCTTTCTTTCATGGTGGAAGTTCTCTGTATATAAATCATACTTGTTTTCGGGCTGATTGTGAAATTTTTTGAAACACTGTCAGTAGTCTTCGATTATCTTCTGGATCCATGATGCAGAAGCGGACAAATTCTCCCTCTAATCCGGTGAAGGAAGAACAGTCCCGGATCATAAGTCCTTCCCGGATACAGGCTTCAAATACGTCAGATGAAGTCAGTCCAACTTTTTGGATCTGTACCAGCAAAAAGTTGGCATAAGCCGGATAGACATAGAAAAAAGGAAGTTCACGCAATTTTGTATACATGTATTCACGTTCGGAAAGTATCAAATTGCGTGTCTTTTTTATATAATCTTTGTCCTGAAACAAAAGTTCGCCGGCGAATGCGCCAAGGCTGTTTAATGACCATGGAATCTGTTTGCTCTTCAATTTTTTGAGAAATTCAGCATTTCCGGTGATACCGTACCCGAACCGCATACCAGGAGCGGCAAAAAATTTGGAAACACCACGCAGTACCATCAGATTCTGGAAATTTTGGGTCAAAGGAACTGCGGTGACGGCATCTACATCAGGTGCAAACTCCACGTACGTTTCATCGATCATCACAAAGATGTTGTGATCCTGACAAAACTCCAGCAGCTTTATCAGCTCCGGATGAAAAATTGCGGAAGAAGTCGGATTGTTCGGATTGCATAAAATAAGAAAATCAATCTGCTTTTTAGCCAGCGCCAGACACAGTTCCTCTACAGACAATTGGAAATCCTGTTCTGGTTTCAGATAAAAGCAGTCGATCGTGCTGTCTGAAAATCCAAGTTCTCTGGAGTATTCGGAATAAGTGGGTCCAAGGATCATCGTATGCTTTGGACGGCGCTCTTCAATCAGCAGGGAAATCAGTTCACTGGAACCATTGCCCGGCAGGATAAAGTCTGCAGGAATCTGACAGTATGTGGAGAGTATGTTTCTAAGACTGGTATAGCTCCGATCCGGGTAGGAAGAGAGCAGATCCAGATGAGCTGCAAGAGCTTTTTTTACCTGTTCGGAAAGTCCGAGCGGATTTACGTTAGCACCAAAATTGACAATATCATCTTTTTTTAATCCGTAGTGTTCGCACACTTTTTCAATATCACTTCCGTGAAATTCCAGTTTTGTATTCATGTATACAATCCCCTTTTAAATTCTTTGATTCCACCGTTGCAAGAAATACAGTGTTGATGTTATAATACTTTATTATAGTGTGTTTACAAAAAAATGCAACGTAAGAAGAATGAGCAGGTGACGAATTTGAAGAATAAAATTAAACGCCTTTCAAAAGGAGATTTTCATATTCCACAGCCGGAGATTATTTTCCCGGAGACGCGGATCATCATGCGTGTCGGAGAAGGCGAGATGTACAAAGGAAGCTTTTCTCTCCAGAATCAGGGAGAGGGGACAATCCGTGGACTGGTTTATCCATCGTCTTTTCGGGTACGCTGTGAGGAGCAGGGATTTGATGGGAATCCGGTGAACATCTCTTATACATATGACGGATCCGGTCTGGTTCCGGGACATGTGGAACACGGAAAATTTACCATTGTGTGCAATGGCGGAGAGTATGAGGTGGCATTTACTGCCATTATTGAAAAGCCGTTTGTAATGACAACTTATGGAAAAGTACAGAGTCTGGAAGATTTTAAGAAGCTGTCTTTTCGGGATCCGGCGGAGGCAGAAAAGCTGTTCCGTTCCAGAGATTTTTATGAGATCCTGAAGTATGAGGATAAGCGGATTCAGGCATTGTATGACAATATGAGAAAATGGGAGCTGGATCAGCAGGCGTTGGAAGAGTTTTTGGTGGGCTGCAAGCAGAAAGAGAAGATTTTTCTGACGCTGGAAGAGGAGAGCAGAGCATTTATTTCTCTTCAGGAATCCAGAAAAGATACCTTTACGATCAAGAAGAATACGTGGGGATATCTGACCATTGATGTACGTACCGAAGGTGAATTTTTAAGTGTGGAGCATACCAAGGTTACTACGGAGGAGTTCATCGGGAATGCGTATCGGCTGGAATATATCATCGACTATACAAAGCTCCATCGGGGAAGCAACTTCGGGCAGATCATCCTGGAGTCCCCGTATGAGATACTGACCTATGAGATCGTGGTAGAGAAGGATGTCTGCAGAGATGAAGAGAGACGGGAGCGGGATAAAGAGTTTGCAAGTATTTTAAAGCGCTGTCTTGTTTATGAGAGCGGCAAGCTGGATATGAACACCTGGTGCGAGGAGTCCTTAAAGAAGATCGAGCATTTGCGGAGTCTGGATGAGGACAATGAGATGTATCTTCTGGTACATGCACATATCTGTCTTTTGGGCAAACGGTTTGAAGAGGCAAAATGGATTCTGGAATCTTACAATTACAACCGGTTTGCAATCGGAAAAAATGTAGAGATCAGTTCCTATTATTTGTATCTGACCACGCTGCTTTCCAATGATTCGATCGGGACACGCAGAGTGGCAGAAGAGCTTTCAAAATCCTATATGAAGCATCCCGATAGCTGGAAGATCCTCTGCATGCTGGTGAATGTAGACTCTGAGTACAAGATCATCAGTGAACGTCTCAGAGCTTTGGAGCATCACTTCTATGAGGAAAAGACACGCAGTATCTGGTTCTATCTGGAAGCCTTCCGGTGTTTCCGTGAGAAGAGTTCTTCCTTGAAAAAACTGGGCATCTTTGAAGTGCGGGTGTTGTATTTTGCAGCCAAACACAAACTGATGACAAAGGAACTGGCATTATATACAGCCAATCTGGCAAGTCAGCTGAAAAGCTTTGACCGCTATCTTTATGAGACTCTGGTGCTTTCCTACGGGATGTATGAAGAGTCCATGATCCTGACTGCAATCTGTACACTTCTGATCAAGGGAAGCTGCATGGAAAACTGCTTTTTTAAATGGTATGAAAAAGCAGTGGAGTCGGAATTAAAGATTGCACAGCTGTACGAGTTTTATATGGCTGCGATCCAGCCTGGCAGAGTCAATAAAGCACTGCCGCGTTCCGTGTATCTTTACTTTATGCATGGAAATAATCTGGATTTCCATAAACGGGCGCTTTTGTATTCAAACCTGATCACTTATGAGGATGAATCCAGTGAGATTTATGCGCATTACAGAGATGAGATGGAAGCGTTTGCGTGGAATCAGCTGGAGCGCAGAAATATTGATCCCATGCTCCGCATTATATACAAGCGTTTTCTGACAGAAGATTCTATGGAAGCAGAGCAGATCAAAGCACTGTATGATATCTGCCATGCTTATGAGATCACAACAAAGGTACCGAATATGAAATTTATTCATGTGATCGCAGAGGATGGAACGATCACGCAGAAGGCGCCGTATACGGACAAAGGGGCAAGGGTATTTTTGTATGCAAAGACAGACCGGCTTGTATGGGAAAGTAAGGATGGAAGACATTATACAGATTCTATTCCATATGAAAGCAAGCGCCTGTTCTATGAGCTTCGTTACATGGATATCTGCAAGCGGTATATGAACAGTCTGAAGCAGAACCGTCAGGAGGAGAAGGTAGAAGAGCTTTCTCTTGAGACTGTGCGCAAGTATGGCATTGAAAATTACGGGGAAGAAGAGATCATGGGATTGTGCAGCCGTACGATCCGTGAAAACAATTATGAATGTGATGATTTCCTTACCTACGTGTGTTTTGAGATGTTTAAAAGAAAGCAGTTTGACAGAGTGATCCTGACGTATCTTGCGAATTACTACTGCGGAGCGACTACAGACATGAAACTGCTCTGGAGAGAAGCAAGAGAGTATGAGGTACACACTCAGAAGCTGGCGGAGAGGATCATCACACAGATGTTGTTCTCGGAAGAGTTGTTCGGAGAGGTTCCGATCTTTGAAGAATATTATGAAGAGGGAGCTTATTTCAGACTGCAGCAGGCATATCTGGCGTATATGTCCAGAGAATATGTAGTGGAAGAGCGCAGGATGAGCAGAAGTATTATTGATATCATCTGTAAGGAATATGAAAAGGGTGAAGAAACGATCGACATCTGCAAGATCGCCGTATTAAAATATTATTCCACCAGAGAATATACGACGACTGTGCGTAAGACTCTGAAAAAATTCTTACAGGAGCTGTGCGGCAAGCAGATTTATTTTCCGTTCTTTCTGGCATACGAAAAGGAATGGCTCATTGAGCTGCAGCTTTGGGATAAGACGCTGATTGAGTACAAAGGGCAGAAGGGAAGCCGTGTAATGCTCTACTATCAGCTTCAGAAAGAAAATTCAGAGGCGGTAGATTATGCTACAGAGGTGCTTACGCCGATGTATGAGAATCTCTATGTGAAGAAATTTGTGCTGTTCTCCAACGAGCGGTTGAAATATTATTTCAAGGAGACCATTGATGGCAACACTTACCGAAGTGATAAAGAGTGCTGCATGAAGGATGCTGTGTTTGGAGAATCCGGGCGATATGGACGACTGAATGATATTTTACTTTCAGAGGGCAGTGAAAAAGAAGAAAAGATGAAAGCATATGCACAGGAAGATGCAATCGCCGCGCATATGTTTGAACAGTATTAAGGAGGCTGACTCCTATGGGACAAGGCAATATTATAGGTTACGAGATCAATGAAAAGACCTGTCAGATCAGTTTTTATAATGAAGAAATGGCAGAGCCGGAGACGATGGAAGTAGATGCGGATAATTACCAGATCCCTCTGGTCATCGGAAAGCTGCGTGATACCTGGGCATACGGAAAAGAAGCAAAACGTCTGGCCAGCTTGAAAGAAGGATTCACCGTAAACCGGTTACTGGATAAAAGCCTGGCAGGGGAAAAAATTGAATTTGGAGAAGAATCCTATGAAGCAGTGTGGCTGCTTGCTAAATTTATCGAACTGTCGCTTCAGTCGTTTCCCAAGATCAACGGGATCGTGTTCAGCGTTCCGGAGCTGACGGAAGAGCTGGCGCAGATGCTGCGGGGAATCGCAGTACGGATGAATATTGATAAACGGCATATTTTCATTCAGGATTACAAAGAGAGTTTCTGCAATTATCTGTTTTATCAGCCAAAAGAACTCTGGCAGTATGAGGCGGCGTTGTTTTGCTGTGACAGAAATGAGATTAAAGCGTATATGCTCAGAAGGCTGAAGCCGGGGCTTGGAGGCGGAAAGACGATTTTTGTGACAGTGGACGAAGTGGCAAGTGCACATATAAAAGAACTGGCAGCCGTGTATCCGGTGCTCAATGCGGACAAGGCAAAAGATGCGGATATGAGATTCTGCCGGTTTATTGAAGGCGTGTTTGACAAGCGGATCGTATCTTCGGTCTTTCTGACCGGAGAGGGATTTGAGAATAACTGGTATCCGACTTCTCTGAGAGTCCTGTGCAATGGAAGAAGGGCGTTTATCGGAAACAATCTGTACAGCAAGGGTGCCTGTTATACCGCATACCGCAAGATGTTTATGCACATTGAGGATCCGGTTTATCTTTCCGAAGACAAGCTGACAGATCAGATCACTGTGAATATGCGGGTGAATGGACAGGAGATGTGGTATCCGATCGTATCCTGGGGATCGCACTGGTATGAATCCAACAATCAGTGGGAAGTGCTTTTAGAGGATACAGAAGATATCGAGCTTCATATTGAGTCTCTGGTACAGGGTACGTTAAAGACGGAGGTGATCCCGCTTGGAAGGCTTCCCAAGAGAGGCGAGTATTCCATGCGGCTTCAGATCGAGACGTTATTTTTAGATGAAAAAACATGTAAGATCACGGTGCGGGATGTAGGATTCGGAGAGTTTTTCCCGCCGACCGATTTTCAGGAAGAGAAGATTATACATTTAGGAGGAAATGATGGGAAGTTTAATTCTATGTCATGATCAGCATGCGGCCCATCCGTATGAAATTACGAGGATCCACTGTAAGATATTTACAATGGAAGAGCTGTGCTATTATCTCTGCAATAATCTCTACCTGATCGATTATACGATTATGAACGAGCAGCTGTGCGGATGGCTGGAAGAGGACATCGGGAAAAGGGAGCTTGCAGACCAGCTTCGGGATGTGATCCGGATGCGGGGAAGTGTGGAAAAATTTGTACTCACGATTTTGAAGAGTTCCGGAATCTACAAGGAAGCGGAGATGATCCGAATCCAGAATGTTCTGGAGCGGCTCAAAAACCAGAAGGACATTGAGCGGCAGAAATACAAAGGAGACAATCTTCTGGAAAGTGGAGAAGTGGAAGAAGCGATCCTTGTGTATCAGGCAATCTTAAATGAAGGGGAGGATGAGAATACAGATCCCAAGTTTTATGGAAAGATCTATGCAAGTCTGGGGTCTGCCTATGGAAGAATGTTCCTCTATCAGCAGGCGGCACGGATGTATGACAGGGCGTATCAGATCTGCGAAGATCCAAAGTTGTTAAAGCCGTATTTGTATGCGTCTTATAAGTATATGTCGATGGAGGAATATCATATCCTTCTTACGAAAAATGACACCTATGCGGAGATCAATACAGAGCTGCGCAGCGAGATGAAAGAAATCCGGGAAGGAATCCAGATGGAGATGTCAGAGCAGCTGACAGACAAGTGGAAACAGCAGTACCGGAGGAGTCACATATAGAGTATTTAGTAAAAGTATCCAAATCAGAGTGATCAGATTTGGATATTTTTTTGAATTAATGTGATTGATTTTGATTGAAAATGATTATATTATAAGGATAAAGGAAACGAAAATGATTGAAAATGAAAGAAAGGATGAGGAAAATGCTGGCAGAAGAGCGGTTTCGCGAAATTCTTAAGATCGTAAACGAAAAAAAAACAGTGACTGTAACAGAGCTGACAGAACTTCTGGATACTTCAGAGTCTACGATCAGAAGAGACCTGACACAGCTTCATAAAAGAGGAGCCTTGTTGAAAGTCCACGGGGGAGCAACTGTACTGAATGGGGCATATACGACAAAGGATGCAAAGGTTTCAGAAAGAGAGGGGCTGTATGTAGAGGAAAAACGCAGCATTGCAAAGCTGGCAGCGGCTCTGATCGGTCAGGAGGATTTTGTTTATATCGATGCAGGAACGAGCACAGCGTCATTGGCAGAGGCGATTTCAGAGAGGGAGGCCGTGTATGTGACGAATGGAATTCTGCATGCAAAGTGTCTGGCAGAAAAAGGCTGCCGGGTGTTTTTGCCGGGAGGCGAGCTGAAAGAGGATACACAGGCTTTAGTCGGAGGAGCTGCGGTAGAGTGGCTGAATAAGTATAACTTTACAAAAGGCTTCTTTGGCACGAATGGAATTCATCTGGAGAAAGGGTATACGACACCGGATATCAGCGAAGCACTGGTAAAAGAAGCTGCAATGAAGAGATGCAGAGAGGCATATGTTCTGGCAGATTCGAGCAAATTCGGTCATGTATCATCCGTCACATTTGCGAGGTTTGAAGATGCACAGATCATTACGGATCATATCAGTGATCCGGTATTTCAAACATGCAGTAATATAGAGGAGGCAGAATCATGATTTATACAGTGACATTCAATCCATCATTAGACTATGTAGTACAGGCAGAACAGCTGGTGCCGGGAGAAATCAACCGGACAACAAGTGAAGCAGTTTATCCGGGAGGAAAAGGAGTCAATGTTTCTGTGATCCTTTCCAATCTGGGTCTGGAGAGTACAGCATTTGGATTTACTGCGGGATTCACAGGAAAAGCATTGCAGGAGATGCTCCTGGAGTTTGGCGCAAAGACAGATTTTATACCGCTTGCAGACGGGCAGACAAGGATCAATGTCAAGATCAACGCAGGACAGGAGACAGAGATCAACGGACAAGGACCAAAGATTACAGAAACAGCGATCCAGGAGTTGTTTGAGAAGCTGAAATCCTTGAAGGCAGGAGATGTACTGGTTCTGGCGGGAAGTATTCCGTCGACTCTGCCGGAGAATATTTATGAATGGATTCTGATGTGTTTGAAAGATAAGGATGTCAAAGTTGTGGTAGATGCTACAAAAGATCTGCTGTTGAATGTATTGAAATATCATCCGTTTTTGATCAAGCCGAACAATCATGAACTTGGAGAAATGTTCCAGACGACGCTTACTACAGAAGAAGAGATCATCGCTCATGCGAAAAAGCTGCAGGAAAGAGGTGCAAGAAATGTACTGGTTTCTATGGCAAAAGACGGAGCGATCCTTGTGACAGAAGACGGTGAGATATACAAAAAGCAGCCGCACAATGGCACGGTTGTAAATTCTGTCGGTGCCGGAGATTCTATGGTGGCAGGATTTCTGGCGGGATATCTCAATACTGGCTCTTATGAGCGTGCACTGGAGCTTGGAACTGCAGCGGGAAGTGCGACGGCATTTCAGTCCTGGCTGGCATCCAGAGAGGATATTGTAAAACTGCTGGACAGACCGTACAGCGAATATCAGATTTGAAAGGGGAAGAAAAGGTATGAAAATCACAGATCTTTTGAAGAGAGAAAGTGTGGAGCTTTCCGGAACACCCGAAAGTAAGGGACAAGCCATTGATCAGATGGTAGAACTGATGGCAAAAGGCGGAAATATCAACGATCTGCAGCGTTATAAAGAAGGGGTGTTAAAGAGAGAAGAGGAAGGAACGACAGGGATCGGAGAGGGAATTGCCATTCCTCATGCAAAGACAGATGCCGTCAGTGCACCGGGTCTTGCTGCGATGCTGGTTCCTCAGGGTGTGGATTATGATGCACTGGACGGACAGCCGGTACATATGATTTTTTTTGATCGCAGCACCGAATACAGAAGAGAATGTGCATCTGGAAGTACTCAGCCGTCTTTCCATGCTTTTAATGGATGACGAATTTCGGACAAATCTGCTGGATGCAGCGGATGTAACAGAATTTCTGGCACACATTGATGAGGCGGAGAGAAAGAAATTTCCTGAAGAGTACGGAGAAGAAAAGCAGGAGCAGGATCAGGATCAGCCGGAAGAGGGATACTGGGTACTGGCAGTTACTGCATGTCCCACAGGGATTGCCCACACATATATGGCGGCGGAAAGCCTGGAAAACAAGGCAAAAGAAATGGGAATTTCCATTAAAGTGGAAACCAACGGCTCCGGAGGTGCGAAAAACGTACTGAGCAGAAGAACTGCTGACAGAAGCAACAAGCGGAAAAGTGGCGGTGTATCATAACGCATCGAAAGAATCAGGCAGTGGATTTGGAGGCGAGGAGGAAAGTCTTGGAAGAAAAATCTACAAGGCGCTGATGAATGGTGTCTCGCATATGCTTCCTTTCGTAATTGGCGGAGGAATTCTGATCGCTATGGCATTTCTGTTTGACGGTGCACATGCAGGAACTGCGGAATTTGGTATGGGCAATCCGTTTTCCAGATTTTTGAAACAGGTGGGAGATATTTCCTTTGGAATGATGTTCCTGATTCTGGCAGGATATATCGCCATGGCGATTGCGGACAGACGGCATTGATGCCCGGAATCGTAGGAGGTCTTCTGGCAAAAAGCGGTATGACAATGGCTGCAGAGGAGGCCGGCTGGGTGTCTTCTGGTTTCTTTGGCGCACTGATCGCAGGTTTTGCGGCAGGACTGATCATGCTCGGTTTAAAGAAAATTCTGGAAAAGCTTCCAAAAGCGCTAGAGGGAACAAAGCCGATGCTTTTGTATCCGTTTTTGGGAATCGCGGCAATGGGAGCCCTTATGGTATTTGTGGTCAATCCGCCGGTCGGAGCGTTCAATGAGTGGCTGAATCAGGTGCTGGCAAGTATGGGAGAATCCAGCAGAGTCCTGCTCGGAGCAGTGCTTGGAGGTATGGTTCCGCCGATCGGAATTGCTCTGGCGACACTGTTTTTTAAAAACCGGTTTACAAAGAGTGAACAGCAGACAGTGGCAACGAATTTCATTATGGGACTTTCCTTTATCACAGAGGGGGCAATCCCGTTTGCAGTTTCCGATCCGCTGCGTATCATTCCACCGTGTATCGCAGGTTCTGCAGTGGCAGGAGCGCTTTCCATGTTGTTTGGCTGTGGAAGCAGAGCGCCTCACGGAGGTATTTTCGTAATCGGAATCATTGATAATCCGCTGCTGTTTCTGGCTGCCGTTGCGGCAGGTTCTGTCGTGGCAATGCTTGGAATCGTTCTGCTGAAAAAACCGCTTGCAGCAAAGTGAGAAAATGTGCAAAAAAAATCAGAACAAAAATTGCGAAAAGTGATAAATAAAGCACAATATATAAGAACATCTTATTTATCTGTTGAGAAATAAATAATAAGCCACAGGAAATACAAGGCAGAGGGAATATTGATTTTCCCTCTGCCTTGTATTATAATCTATCTGCGGGATATGCCGATAATCCCAGATCGAGTGAATGAAATTTAAGAAAAAGGACAGGTGTGAACGTATGAAAAAATTAGAACAGCTTTACGAAGGAAAAGCAAAGAAAGTATTTGCGACAGAAGATCCGGACGTTGTGATCGTAGACTATAAAGATGATGCGACAGCATTCAATGGAGAGAAGAAAGGAACAATCGTAGGAAAAGGTGTGATCAACAACCGTATGACAAACTACATTTTCCAGGTTCTGGAAAAAGAAGGTGTTCCGACTCACTATGTAGAAGAACTCAGCGACCGTGAGACAGCTGTAAAAAAAGTGGAGATCGTACCACTTGAAGTGATCGTCCGCAATGTGGCAGCGGGAAGCTTTTCTAAAAAACTCGGTATCGAGGAAGGAACAAAATTATTAGCACCTACTTTAGAGTTCAGCTATAAAAATGACGATCTTGGAGATCCGATGATCAATGATTATTTTGCAATTGCAATCGGAGCTGCAACAAGAGAAGAGATTGACAAGATCACAGAGTATACATTCAAAGTGAATGAAGTCTTAAGAAAATTCTTTGATGAGGCAGGAATTGAACTGATCGACTTTAAAATCGAATTCGGACGTTTCCATGGAGAGATCATCCTTGCAGATGAGATTTCACCGGATACATGTCGTCTGTGGGATAAAGAGACCCATGAAAAACTGGACAAAGACCGTTTCCGCAGAGATATGGGAAATGTAGAAGACGCATATCAGGAAGTCTTCAGACGTATTGGAATTAAATAGAAGGAGTTCATCCATGAGTGATTTTGAAAAAGTGGTAACAGGGCTGGGAGAAGAATGCGGAGTATTTGGCGCATATGATATGGACGGACAGGATGTTGCGTCTTCCATTTATTACGGACTCTTTGCACTCCAGCACAGAGGTCAGGAAAGCTGCGGCATCGCAGTAACTGACACATACGGACAGCGCAAGGTGCTGTCACGTAAAGGGTTGGGGCATGTAGATGATGTGTTCAACGAAGAGACATTACGTGAATTGAAAGGCAATCTGGGAGTAGGACATGTACGGTATTCTACAGCGGGAGGTACCCGTGTGGAGAATGCACAGCCTCTGGTAATCAATTATGTAAAAGGAACTCTGGCTATCGCACACAATGGAAATCTGGTCAATGCAGTGGAGCTTCGGGAGGAATTGTCAAAGACAGGTGCAATTTTCCAGACGACTATTGATTCAGAGGTTATTGCTTATCATGTGGCAAGAGAGCGTCTGAATGTTTCTAAGGCAGAAGATGCAGTAAAAAATGCTATGAAGAAGATCAAAGGAGCCTATGCGCTGGTGATCAGTAGTCCGAGAAAGATGATCGGGGCAAGGGATCCGTTTGGATTGAAACCACTCTGTATCGGAAAACGGGACAATACGTATTTTCTGGCATCTGAAAGCTGTGCGATCGCAGCAGTCGGGGCAGAGTTTGTAAGAGATGTCCTTCCGGGTGAGATCGTAAGTATTACAAAGCATGGCATGTCTTCGGACATGAGTATGGCGCTGCCGGAAGAAAAACGTGCGAGATGTATTTTTGAATATATTTACTTTGCAAGAACAGACAGTACGATCGATGGAGTCGGAGTCTATCATTCCAGAATTGTTGCTGGAAAAGCACTGGCACAGTCTTATCCGGTAGAGGCAGATCTGGTGGTTGGTGTTCCGGATTCCGGCCTTGTGGCTGCCATGGGATATTCACAGCAGTCCGGGATTCCTTATGGAACCGCGTTTCATAAAAACAGTTATGTAGGACGTACATTCATTAAGCCGAAACAGAGTGAGCGTGTGTCCAGTGTGAAGATCAAGCTGAACGTGATTCCGGAAGTGGTAAAAGGGAAGCGGATCGTTATGGTGGATGATTCCATTGTTCGAGGAACGACCTGTGCAAATATCATCAAGATGTTAAAGAAAGCAGGAGCGACAGAAGTACATGTGAGAATCAGTTCTCCGCCGTTTTTACATCCGTGCTATTTCGGAACAGACGTACCGTCTAATGAGCAGCTGATCGCGCACTCTCATACAACAGAGGAGATCCGTGAGATGATCGGAGCAGACTCTCTGGGCTATATGGAAGTAGAAAAATTAAAAGATATGGTAGGCGATCTGAAGTTTTGTGATGCCTGCTTTACAGGAAATTATCCGATGGAGGTGCCGGGAGAAGATATCAGTCTGGCATTTGAATAGGAAAAAAGGAGAATACGATTATGAGCAATGACCGTTATGTAAGTCCGTTGTCCGAGCGCTATGCAAGCCGTGAGATGCAGTACATCTTTTCACCGGACAAAAAGTTCAGAACCTGGAGAAAACTCTGGATCGCACTGGCAGAGACAGAAAAAGAACTGGGACTGAATATTACAGACGAGCAGATAGAAGAATTGAAAGCGCATGCGGAGGACATCAATTACGATGTTGCAAAAGAGCGTGAGAAAGTAGTAAGACATGATGTTATGTCACATGTGTATGCATATGGTGTGCAGTGTCCGAAAGCGAAAGGAATCATCCATCTGGGAGCAACCTCCTGCTATGTAGGGGACAATACAGATATGATCGTAATGTCAGAGGCTTTAAAGCTGGTGAGAACAAAACTGGTCAATGTGATCGCAGAACTGGCAAAATTTGCAGATGCACAGAAATGTCAGCCGACACTTGCATTCACACATTTCCAGCCGGCTCAGCCAACTACGGTAGGAAAGAGAGCGACTCTCTGGCTGCAGGAATTTGAGATGGATCTGGAAGATCTGGATTATGTTCTGGGAAGTTTAAAACTTCTTGGATCCAAAGGAACGACAGGAACCCAGGCAAGCTTTCTGGAGCTGTTTGACGGAGATCAGGAGACGATTGATAAGATCGATCCAATGATCGCAGAAAAGATGGGATTTAAGGCATGTTATCCGGTATCCGGACAGACTTATTCCAGAAAAGTGGATACAAGAGTATTGAATGTACTGGCCGGAATTGCGGCAAGTGCGCACAAATTCTCTAATGACATCCGACTTCTTCAGCATTTGAAAGAAGTGGAAGAGCCGTTTGAGAAGACACAGATCGGTTCTTCTGCCATGGCATATAAGAGAAACCCGATGAGAAGTGAAAGAATCGCGTCTCTTTCCAGATATGTGATGATCGATGCATTGAATCCGGCAATCACCTCTGCGACGCAGTGGTTTGAGAGAACACTGGACGATTCTGCAAACAAGAGACTGAGTGTGCCGGAAGGATTTCTTGCAATCGACGGAATCCTGGATCTGTGCCTGAATGTTGTGGACGGGCTTGTAGTATATCCGAAAGTCATCGAGAAACGTCTGATGTCAGAACTTCCGTTTATGGCGACAGAGAATATCATGATGGATGCGGTAAAAGCCGGAGGAGACAGACAGGAGCTGCATGAGAGAATTCGTGAGCTTTCCATGGAAGCCGGACGCAATGTCAAAGAAAAAGGTCTGGACAACAATCTTCTGGAGTTGATCGCAGCGGATCCTGCGTTCAACATGAGTCTGGAAGAGTTGAAAGAGACGATGGAACCGCAGAAATATGTAGGCCGTGCGAAAGAGCAGGTAGAGTCGTACTTAAATAATGTGATTTATCCGCTTCTGGAGGAAAATAAAGAAATTCTCGGAGTAAAAGCTGAGATCAATGTTTAGTTTTGCTATAACAGGCAAAGGAGAAGGAGTGTTGCAAAAGAGCAGCATTCCTTTTTCGCGTATCAAAAAAGCAGGGAGAATGGAAAAAGAATGAGAACAAGTGGAGATTGCGTTTGGGAGGAACAGCATATCTGGAACATACCGGGTGGATTAAAGAAAGTGATTGCAGGAGTTGTAACGGTCAGTCTTTTGGGTGGAATCGGTGATGCCGTCAGTATGGTACCGTTACAGGAAGAGATAAGACCGTATGCTGCAACTTCAGATGAAACGATACGATGGAGTGTTCCGATCCGGCTGGGACAGATGGTAAAACAGGAGAGTATGCGGATTTATACACTGGCAGAAATGGAGAAACATGTGCAGATAGAGACAGAAAAAGCAACTGAAATTTCGGTGATCATGCCGCAGGAAGAGGTGGCAGAACCGGTGGAGACAGTACAGAATCAGGCAATACAGCCGGTGATTCCTGAGACGATGCCGGAGGAAATTGTGAATACCTTACCAGAGGAAGATGTGATACAGGAAGAATCTCCGATAGAGGCGTATCGATATTATCAGGGGTTCAAAATCGATCAGGAGGGAATGATCTGTGGATTTGACCCTGCAAAAAGCGAGATGACGGATGGTTATCTGGAACTGCCGTCAGAAAATTGTATCGGAATTCGAAGAGGGACGTTTTCGGGAGTTGGGACAGGCATTTTTGAAATTTATATTCCGGAGAATATTCAGAATATAGAAAACAGTGCGTTTTCTGAACTGGGAGAACTGACATGGATCGAAGCCGGAGGCACAGACGGATATACGGCAAGAGATGGGATTTTATTTTCTGGAACAGAGTTGGCGGCGTTTCCTGCCGGAAGAACTGGAATTTTTGAGATGCCCAAGGATGTGACTGCGATCCGTGCATCTGCATTTGCCAATACAAACTTGGATAAAATAGATATGAGAAACTGTATTTCGATTTTGTATGATGAAGGAATATTCGGAGGCGGGGCAGGTTGCGAGATCATGGAGGGAAAGAATGGACTATAAACAGATATTGAATATTGCGGTTCTTGCAGGAGAGATCATGCTCAGAAGCGGAGCAGAGACCTATCGTGTGGAGGATACCATGAAGCATATTCTCAACACCGCGGGAACAGAAGTAGCAGAGGCATTTGTTATGATGACAGGGATTGTTGCTACTTTGGATAATCAGGACATGGAAATGCTCACCGCTATGCGCAGAGTTCATGACCGCGGGACGAATATGCATCGTATTGTGCAAGTAAATGAAATATCCAGAAGATACTGCAGGGGAGAGATGACAGTTGAGGAAACATATAAAGAGTTGAAACAGATCAAGGGAAAACAGTATTCAGTGGCGGTATATAATCTGGCGACGATTCTGGTTCCGGTCGGGTTTGCTCCTCTTTTTGGAGGAGGAGTGAAAGAGACTCTGGTCTCTGCGGCAGTAGGATGTATCCTGGCATTTTTGATTACACTGGGCAAAAAAATCCAGATGAGCAGCTTTATTTTGAATGCAATCTGTGCATTCGGGGTAGCAGTGACAGCTGCCTGTGTGAATAGGGTTACATCCGGCTGGAATCTGGATATTGTGATCATCAGTTCTCTGATGCCTTTGGTGCCAGGCGTAGCGATCACCAATGCGATTCGGGATACGCTGCGGGGGGATTATATTTCCGGAGGCGCCAGGATACTGGAGGCATTTTTGACAGCAGCTGCAATCGGGCTTGGAGCCGGAGTCGGAATGATTTTTGTGGGAGCATTGTATCCGGGAGGGGTAGTATGAGTGTATTTCTGGGGATCATAGGAAGCTTTGTAGCGACTATCGCTTTTTCAGTACTGTTGGAGACTCCGAGAAAATATCTCTGGCAGACAGGAATTGTAGGGGCTGTCGGAGGCGGTGTCTATTTGGGGTGTACCCACCACGGTGTGGATGTGGTGACCGCATCCTTTTTTTCTGCTTTGGCAATTGCATTTATGGCACATTTGTTTGCGAGAGTTTTTAAAGCTCCGGTGACTGTATTTTTGACTGCAGGAATTCTGCCGACTGTGCCGGGGGCCGGAATGTACAGAATTGCCTATTCTATCGTTGCCAATGACAGGGCAGGATGTGCCTATTATCTGCTGCAGACACTGGAGATTGCGGGGATGATTGCACTGGCAATTTTTATTGTGGATGCCATTTTCCGGGTTCACATCCCCTTGTCAAGGCGGAATAGTTAAGATATAATAGAAAAGATGACGTAAATAGAAAATGGAGAAGATAAAGATGAGTAAAGTAAGAACAAGATTTGCACCAAGTCCGACAGGACGGATGCATGTAGGAAATCTGCGTACAGCATTATATGCATATTTGATCGCAAAACACGAGGGTGGAGACTTTATCCTCAGAATTGAAGATACAGACCAGGAGAGATTCATGGAAGGAGCACTGGACATCATTTACCGTACTCTGGAAAAGACAGGTCTCATTCACGATGAAGGACCGGACAAGGATGGTGGATATGGTCCGTATGTGCAGAGCGAGAGAAATGCTTCCGGAGTGTATTTGAAGTATGCAAAGCAGCTGGTAGAGCAGGGCGACGCGTATTACTGCTTCTGTGATAAAGCACGCCTGGATTCCCTGAAGACTTCTGTTTCTGAAGATGGGACAGATATCGTTGTGTATGACAAGCACTGTCTGGGGCTGAGCAAAGAAGAGGTAGAGGCCAATCTGGCAGCAGGAAAACCTTGGGTGATCCGTCTGAACGTACCGAATGAGGGAACAACCACATTCCACGATGAGATTTACGGAGATATCACGGTTCCGAATGCAGAACTGGATGATATGATCCTGATCAAATCCGATGGATTCCCGACTTACAATTTTGCGAACGTGATCGATGACCATCTGATGGGAATCACACACGTTGTCCGCGGAAATGAATATCTTTCCTCTGCACCGAAATACAACCGTCTGTATGAGGCATTTGGATGGGAGATTCCGGTTTATGTACACTGTCCGTTGATCACGGATGAGAACCATAAAAAACTAAGTAAACGCTGCGGACATTCTTCCTATGAAGATCTGATCGAGCAGGGATTCCTTTCAGAAGCAGTGGTCAACTATGTGGCACTTCTTGGATGGAGCCCGTCGGACAACCGCGAGATCTTTTCGCTGGAGGATCTGGTAGAGGCATTTGATTACCGCCATATGAGCAAGTCACCGGCTGTATTCGATCCGGTAAAACTCAAATGGATGAACGGGGAATACATGAAAGCCATGGAGGAAGACAAGTTCTATGAGATGGCAGAGCCGTATCTGAAAGAAGTCATCACAAAAGACTATGATCTGAAAAAGATTGCGAAGATGGTGAAGACCAGAATTGAAATCTTCCCGGATATTAAAGATCAGATCGATTTCTTTGAAGAGCTGCCTGAGTATGACACTGCTATGTATACACACAAGAAGATGAAGACAAATGCAGAGAATTCTCTGGAAGTTTTAAACGATGTCCTTCCGATCCTGGAAGCACAGGAAGATTACAGCAATGACGCGTTGTTTGAAACATTAAAAGGATATGTAACAGAAAAAGGAGTGAAGATCGGATTTGTAATGTGGCCGATCCGAACAGCGGTATCCGGAAAACAGAACACACCGGGCGGTGCGACAGAACTGATGGAAGTTCTCGGAAAGGAAGAATCCTTAAAGAGAATCCGTGCCGGTATCGCATTACTCCAGGCAAATTAGAAAGAGGTATTTATGAGTTTTAATCAGGCTCAGCAGGAGGCGGTCTCTCACAATGAGGGACCGTGTCTTGTTCTTGCGGGACCGGGTTCCGGAAAGACGCTCACGATCGTGGGCAGGATCCAGAAGCTGATCCAGACGTATCATGTAAGGCCGGAAGAGATTCTGGTCATCACTTTTACCAAATATGCAGCAGTGGAGATGAAGAACCGCTTTTTTTCAGCGATGAAGGGGACTCGCCCTGCTGTCACCTTCGGAACATTTCATGGAATTTATTATGGAATTTTAAAATGGGCATACCGGTTTGGTCCGGAGAATATTCTGTCAGAAGAAGAAAAACGGCAGATGCTGCTTCAGATCGTCAATCGAAAAGAGATTGATGAATTTGAAGAGGAGGATTTCTTAAAAGAGATTATTTCAGAGATCGGGATCGTGAAAAACAACGGGCTGAAGATTGAAGAATATGAGACGACGATCTGCGGGAAGGAAACTTTCCGGGAGATATACAGAGAATACGAAAGAAAACGGAACGAAGAGCGGAAAATTGATTTTGATGATATGCTGCTGCTGTGCAGAGACCTGTTCATAAAACGGCCGGATATTCTGAAAAAATGGCAGGAGAAGTTTCGCTATATTCTGATCGATGAATTTCAGGATATCAATCAGGTGCAGTATGATGTCATCCGGATGCTTGCGGCGCCTGAAAACAATCTGTTTGTGGTAGGAGATGATGACCAGTCGATCTATGGATTTCGCGGAGCGGATTCCAGACTGATGTTTCAGTTTCAGAAGGATTTTCCAGATGCAAAACAGCTTCTCCTGGATGTAAACTACCGGTCTTCGAAAAATATTGTCAAAAATTCTCTGAAAGTGATCGCAAACAACGAGGTACGGTTTGACAAAAAAATCCGGGCATGGAAAGAAAGTGGGGAGACACTGCATGTACAGGAAGTGAAAGATCCGGTGGAGGAAGCTTCTTATGTGGTGGAACAGATCAAAAAACAGATGGAAACAGGAATTTTGGCAGAGGAAATCGCAGTACTCTTTCGTGTTCACACAGATGCGAGGGCGGTTGTGGAAGCTCTGATCGATGAAAAGATTCCATTCCAGATGCGGGAACATCTGCCGAATCTGTACAATCATTTTATTGCAAAAGATATTATGGCATATTTCAGGCTGGCAATGGGGCAGCGTGAGCGCAAAGATTTCCTGCAGGTCATGAATCGTCCGAAACGGTATCTGGGAAGAGACTGCCTCCCGGGAAGAGTGGTTTCTTTTGAGGAGATGCACAAATTCTATTGTGATAAAGAGTGGATGCAGGACCGGATCGACCAGTTTGAATGGGATTTGAAAATGCTTGCGAAAATGGCTCCATATGCGGCAATCCAGTATTTGAAGAAAAAAATCGGATATGACGAATTTCTGCGGGAATATGCGACTACGAAAAACATGAAAGCTGCGGATTTAAGAGAAGTACTCTCTGAGATTGAAGAGGCGGCAAAGCCGTTTCAGACGATGGAAGAGTGGTTTGTCCATGTGGAAGAATATACGGAAGCACTGAAAAAGAAAGAACAGCAAAAAGAACAGAACCAGGAGGGTGTCCGTCTGATGACATTGCATGCGTCCAAAGGGCTGGAGTTTCATACGGTGTTTTTGATCGAGGCAAACGAGGGACGAATTCCTTATCAGAAAGCAGAGAAAGAGCAGAATGTAGAAGAAGAGCGCAGGCTGTTCTATGTGGGAATGACCCGGGCAAAAGATGTGCTGAAAATCACATATGTGAAAATAAAAAACGGAAAGGAGATCTCTCCTTCCCGTTTTGTAGAGGAACTGTTCGAGGGCGTCTGACTTACTCAGCGTCAAGATCGATCTCGTCAAATTCCAGGGAATCCATCCATTCATCGAATTTGTCGGCAGCAGCATCGTACTCGTCGTCATCTTCGATGTTTTCCAGGTTTGGCTCACCGTCTTCTGTCTCAGAGAAACGGTAGATGTACACATCGCTTTCTTCGGACTCTTCTCCGTTCTCATCGAGCGGAAGGAGTGCGATGTACTGTCTGCCGGCTGCTTCGTAGATCGTCAGGACGGCACACTCCAGTGTCTCGTCATTGTCCAGTGTCAGAGTAACTGTTACACCTTCGTTTTCATTCATTGTTTCATTCATGTTTTCGCTCATAGCACGTTCTCCTTTTTTCTTGATATGCCTACTCTAACAAAAACCAGAGGAAAAAGCAAGAAAAACATCAGGTTCTTTCTATTGACAATGCTGAAAAACAGGGTAGAATAAAATAGATTATGCATATATGTTGGAAAAACAGAGTCTTAGCAATCAGGAGGACAATAGATGAAGAGAAAAATTTTGGGAGTCTTTGTGACAGTTATGTTCGGTTGTATGGTACTTTCCGGATGCAAAAAGAATGTGGGTACACCGGAAGATAACGCTGTAGTAGAAAATGAGGACGAGCAGGCACAGGATACAGAAACATCAGAAGGGCACACATTTGGCTACAGCTGCATTGATATTTATAATCCATATTATGATGTTGTAAAAGAATCGATCCGAGGGGAACTGGAAGCAAAGGGAGATACCCTGGTGGTAAAAAATCCGGACGGAGATGTGAATAAGCAGATCCAGCAGATTCAGGAGATGATCGATGAAGGAGTGGATGCAGTCTTTCTCGCACCGGTAGACTGGGAAGCAATCAAGCCTGCTCTGGAAGCCCTGGATGAGGCAGATATTCCGGTCATCAATGTGGATACGCAGGTGAAGGATACAGATCTGACAGCTGTTTATATCGGCTCTGACAATAAAAATGCAGGTGCAGTCTGCGGTGAGAATTTGAAGACACAGTGCCCGGACGGCGGAAAAGTAGTGCTTTTGGAATGCCCGTTCCAGAACTCAGTGAATGAGCGTATCACAGGATTTGAAGAAGCGATCAAAAATGCAGGATTTGAAGTAGTGGCGCGTGCAGATGCCGGCGGCACCAAGGAGAGTGCAAAGGAGAAAATGGCACAGATTTTGGCAGAAAATCCACAGGTAGATGCTGTGATGTGCGGAAATGATCAGATGGCACTCGGTGCACTTCAGGCAGCAAAAGAGGCAGGAAAAAGCAGTCTGAAGATTTATGGAGTGGACGGCTCACCGGAGATGAAAAGTGAACTTACAGATGAAAAGTCAATGATCGCCGGGACCGGAGCGCAGTCGCCGATCAATGTTGGAAAACAGGCGGCAAAGATCGGAGAGGCTATTTTGAATGATGAGGATTATGAGAAAACAACGTATATCGATACATTTTTTATCGGGAAAGATAATGTTGAGATGTATGGAACAAATGGCTGGCAGTGAGGAATAAATATATGAAAAAAACAGAAGGATATCCACAGCCTTTAGGAGCTTCCAGAAGAGGCAGAAGTGTGAATCTTGCGGTATGTGTTCCAAAAGACGTATCTTGCGAACTGCTTTTGTATAAAAAGGGCGAAAGTGAACCACATCAGGTAATCGAAATGCCGGCAGAAGAAGGAATCGGAGAAGTCCGTTTCCTGGCGCTGGAAGATCTGGAGGAAACCCAGTATGAGTATAATTACAGAATTGACGGAACGGTCTGTCTGGATCCTTACGTGAGAGAGATCGCGGGACATAAAATGTTCGGTACCGGCTGGGAATTCAACCGGCATCAGACAAGAGGAAGATTTCCGCAGAGAGGATATGACTGGGAAGGGGATAAAAGACCGCAGATTCCTGTGCAGGATGTGATCGCATATAGTCTGCATGTAAGAGGCTTTACGATGCACTCTTCCTCCAGAGTAAAGCATAAAGGGACATTTCTGGGTGTCCGGGAAAAATTACCATATTTGAAAGAGCTTGGCATCAATCAGATTCAGTGTATGCCGGTGTATGAATTTCAGGAAGATATGGGAAGTTACCGGAATTACTGGGGCTATGGCACTGGATATTATTTTGCGCCGAAAGCCGCATATGCAGCTTTTGATGATGCACAGACAGAATTAAAAGATCTGGTAAAAGCGTGCCACAAAGCAGGAATCGAAGTTGTTCTGGAAATGCCGTTTACAGAAAAGATTCTTCCGCAGACTGCGTTGGAATGTCTTCGTTTTTACCTTCTGGAGTATCATGTGGATGGGTTTGTGGTGAATCCTTACAATGTGCCATGGGACAGTCTGAATGCGGATCCGATCTTAAAGGGAGCAAAGATCTTCAAAAAAGAAGAGGGATTCCAGAACAGTATGCGCAGGTTTTTAAAGGGAGATGAAGGCATGGTCAGAGAAGTGATACGACAGCTCTGCCGCCGGACCCCAGAAGACGGCTGCTGTAATTACATTACTTCACATACAGGGTTTACACTCTGTGACCTGGTCTCTTATGACGGGAAGCATAATGAGGCAAACGGAGAGCGCAATCAGGACGGTCCGGATTATAATTACAGTTGGAACTGCGGTACGGAAGGACCAAGCAGAAAAAGAAGTGTGATGACACTTCGCAAAAATCAGATGAAGAATGCTTTTCTTCTGCTTCTGCTTTCGCAGGGAACACCATGCATTCTGGCGGGAGATGAGTTTGGAAACACACAGGATGGGAATAACAATGTGTATTGTCAGGACAATGAGACCGCATGGCTGAACTGGGGAAGACAGAAAAGTTATGAAGATCTGTTTCGATTTGTGAAACGATTGATCGCCCTTAGAAAATCCAATCCTGTCTTTCATCAAAGACAGGCACTGCTTGGCCTGGATCGGACAGCGTGCGGGATTCCGGATGTCTCTTATCACGGAGAAAGTGCATGGCAGGTACAGGATGCAGTAGTCAGCAGACAGCTTGGAGTTCTCTACAGCTGGGAAGATACATTTTGGTTTGTCGCATATAATATGCACTGGGAAGCACACGAATTTGCTCTTCCGGCTCTGAAAAAGCAAATGAAATGGTATCAGGTTGCAGGAACAGAAGAGATGCCGGATGAGGCAGAGTGTCTGAAAGAGCAGAAGATGATAGAGGTAAAGGCAAGGACAATAATTCTGCTGCAAGGCAGATAGAAAGGAAATTCAGAGATGAACGCACTCCGACATTTTGGTACGATCACAAAACATAAGCTCCTTGTGATGAAGGCATGCTTTCAGGTAGGTTTGTACAGACAGGGGTTGCTCCATGATCTGTCAAAATACGGCTGGACAGAATTTCGTGTGGGATGCCGATATTACCAGGGAACCAGAAGTCCGAATAATGCAGAGCGGGAGGAAAAGGGGTATTCTTCTGCCTGGCTGCATCATAAAGGGCGCAATAAGCATCATTATGAATACTGGATTGATTACGGAACGCATGGTGCCGTGCTCGAAGGAATGAAAATGCCGGTCAATTATGTGGTGGAGATGTTTCTGGACCGAATTGCTGCAAGTAAGGTATATCGCGGAGCTGCCTATACAGACCGGGATCCGCTGGATTACTTCCTGGGAGGAAAAGGGCAGTATCTGATGCATGAGGAAACAGAAGCGCTGCTTGAAAAACTGTTGATCATGCTGGCAAAACAGGGTGAGGAGAAAACTTTTTTGTATATCCGTCAGGAAGTTTTAAAAAAAGGTGATAAAAAATCAGGGTGTAAAGCATGATGCTTTACACTCTGATTTTTTGTAGTAAAACTTTTGTTTTTGGAAGCCAAAACTGAACCATAGGTCCTGTCAGAAAAATGGCGATAATTGTTCCGACACCAACTGTACCGCCAAGGATAAATCCGAGGCTTACAAAGAAAGCATCACATCCCATTCGTACCCAGCGGAATTCAATCCGTTCGAGTTTGTCGGAGAGGATGATGGCAACCAGGTCATTCGGTCCGGTGCCGGCATTGCTGTTGATTACAACAGACATTCCCAAAGAGAGAATCGCACATCCGACCAGAACGCTGATGATACGAACCGGCATTCCTGAAGAAGCATTGATGTATTCTTTGAAACACCAGGTGAAAAAGTCAATGATAGGGCCTCCGCAAAATGCACAGACAATGGTTCCAGGTTTGACATATCCTTTGGTTGTTAACAACATCAGAACCATCAAAATACACAGAACAATGACGTGCACAGTTCCGACAGACAATCCTGCAACCCGGGATAACCCCTGAATAAATACTGTGAAAGTATCGGTGCCAAGTGCCGAGAGCAAAAAGAGCGTAACACCAAGATGCGCAATGATCAGCCCCAAAAGAAGAACCAGGAGTGCACGAATCCAGTCGGTGATACTTCGCTGGGAAGTATCAGATGCAAATGTTTGTTTTTTCCCCATGATATGCTCCTGTTCTATTGTGGATAAACGAGTTGCTCTTCGGTGATTTTATTCAAAACCTGAGTCAGGTATTTTCGTGCAACAAATCTGGCCATCGGCAGATTCATATCCAGAAAGTTTCCGCAGTCTTTTGCACAGGCTCCGGGAACTTCCTGATCATAAGATGCGATAAAAGCAAACATCTCTTTCATCAAAGGAAGAATATCGCAGGATTCATAATCACCGATAAGAAGCAGATAGAATCCGGTGCGGCATCCCATTGGTCCGAAATAGAGTGTTTTTGGGCCATATTCTGCATGGTTGCGAAGAAAGGTAGCGGCAAGATGCTCGATGGTATGTACTTCTGCAGTATTTAGAACAGGTTCTTCATTGGGATTTGTGATACGGATATCAAATGTGGTAACCGGGGTATCTCCTGCAAGATCTTTTCTGGAAATGTAAAGTCCCGGAGTCAGTTTGATGTGATCGATCGTAAAGCTTGTAATTTTTTCCATGGTAATCTCCTTGTTTTTTTATGTGTCATTATTATAGACAAAATCAGGCGAATTTGCAAGCGGAAAGGAACAAAGAACGGTTGACGGGAGACAGGAAATATGCGTATACTAAGGGACAGAGTGATCGGATAAAAGAACATATCTTAGGAGGAAAACAACGGTGAGATTATATATGGTACGACATGGCGAAACGGATTGGAATAAAGCGAAGAAAGTGCAGGGGAGAGCAGATATTCCTCTCAATGCATATGGAAGAGAACTGGCAGAAAAGACAGCAGAAGGACTGCGGGGGATTTCTTTTGATCTGGCGTATACGTCCCCTTTATCCAGAGCAAAAGAAACGGCACAGATTGTTTTGCAGGGGAGAAAGATCCCCTTGATCGAGGAACCTCGGATACAGGAGATCTGCTTTGGTGATTATGAAGGCATTGTGTACCGAGGAGAAGGTCTGGATCCGCAGAGTGCGGAGTTTGTGAAGTTCTTTGATGATACTGCAAATTACATCCCAAAGGGAGAGGGTGAGTCCGTTGGACAGTTGATGGAGAGAGTGGACGGCTTTCTGAAAGCGTTATATCAAAATCCAGAATTGCAGGATAAGATGATTTTGCTTTCTACGCATGGTGCTGCAGTCACGGCAATGAAAAACTGTATCAAAAATGAATGGAGTCCGGCAAAATTCTGGCAGATGGGAGTGCCAAAGAACTGTGCGGTGACGATCGTGGAAGTAGAGGGGGGCATCCCCAAAATTATCGAAGAAGATAAACTATATTATTAAAACAAAAATACGGAAAGAACCCAACATCCGGGGATTCTTTCCGTATTTTTAATGTTCTAATCTTCCTCTTCTGTCTCGACAGTGTAAGTCTGGCGCTTTCTTGCCATCTCATCGCTTTCGAGATATTCGTCATAAGTTGTGATCTTATCGATCAGTTTTCCGCCCGGTACGATCTCCATGATACGATTTGCAGTCGTCTGCACGATCTGGTGGTCACGGGAAGTAAATAAGAGTACTCCCGGGAATTTGATCATACCGTTATTGAGCGCAGTGATGGATTCCATATCCAGATGGTTGGTAGGTTCATCTAATAACAGAACATTTGCGCCGGAAATCATCATCTTGGAGAGCAGGCAGCGTACCTTCTCACCACCGGAGAGGACTTTTAATCTCTTCACACCATCTTCTCCGGAGAAGAGCATTCTTCCGAGGAACCCCCGCACATAGGTGGCATCCTTGTTTTCAGAGTACTGTGTCAGCCATTCTGTGATGGTGTAATCGTTATCGAACTCTCCGCCGAAGTCTTTCGGGAAGTAAGCCTGTGAAGTCGTGATTCCCCATTTGTAAGTACCTTCATCCGGTTCCATCTCACCGATCAGGATTTTGAACAGAACTGTTTTTGCAAGCTCATTTCCGCCTACAAATGCAACTTTGTCATCGTGGTTCAGTGTAAATGTCAGGTTGTCCAGAATCTTGACTCCGTCGATGGTTTTGGAAAGTCCTTCCACGGTCAGCACTTCGTTTCCGATGTCACGGTTTGGACGGAAATCAATGTAAGGGTATTTACGGCTGGATGGTTTGATCTCATCCAGTTCAATTTTTTCCAGGGCACGTTTTCTGGATGTTGCCTGTTTGGATTTGGAAGCATTGGCGCTGAACCGGGAAATAAAGTCCTGCAGTTCTTTGATCTTTTCTTCTTTCTTTTTGTTGGCTTCTTTCATCTGACGGATCAGAAGCTGGCTGGATTCATACCAGAAGTCGTAGTTTCCGGCATAGAGCTGGATCTTTCCATAGTCGATATCCGCGATCTGTGTGCAGACCTTGTTTAAGAAGTAACGGTCATGGGATACCACAATGACTGTGTTCTCAAAGTTGATCAGGAACTCTTCCAGCCATGCGATCGCATCCAGATCCAGGTGGTTGGTCGGCTCGTCAAGAAGCAGGATGTCAGGATTACCGAACAAAGCCTGAGCAAGAAGAACCTTTACCTTTTCTGCACCCTTTAAGTCTTTCATGTATTTGTAGTGGAGGTCTGTTTCAATGCCGAGTCCGTTGAGCAGAGTTGCAGCGTCAGATTCTGCCTCCCAGCCGTTCATGGTTGCGAATTCCGCTTCCAGCTCACTTGCTTTGATTCCGTCCTCGTCTGTGAAATCTTCTTTTGCATAGATGACTTCTTTTTCTTTCATGATCTCGTACAGACGTGCATTCCCCATGATGACGGTGTCCAGTACCAGATATTCATCGTATTTGTAGTGATCCTGCTGCAGGAAAGAAAGACGCTCTCCGGGAGTGATGTTTACTTCCCCTTTGGTAGGCTCGATCTGTCCGGACAAAATCTTTAAAAAAGTAGATTTTCCGGCACCGTTGGCTCCGATCATACCATAACAGTTGCCTTCGGTAAATTTAATATTGACATCTTCAAACAGCGCTTTTTTCCCGACGCGCAGAGTGACATTGTTTGCACTAATCATATTTTTTACTCCTTATTTATTATATAAAGTAATAATTCCAACGCTTATCTTAACATGAGAACCCACGACATGGCAAGGTCAGGAGTATGCTTTCTATGAAATAAACAAAGAAATATTGTGTTTTTGCAAAAATTTAACAGGATTAGGAGTTTGCGAAAAAGTGGAAAAAGTATATAATGGAACAAAGAAAGTGAGGGATGGATATGCAAAAAGCAACTTTGGTATTAGAAGGCGGAGCAACAAGAGGCGTATTTACATCGGGAGTACTGGATTATCTGATGGAGCAGGAGTTTTACACTTCTCATGTGATCGGTGTTTCGGCAGGAGCCTGCAATGCGGTGGACTATGTGTCAAGGCAGCCCGGACGGACAAGAGACTGTATGATCCCCACAGATAAGAATCTGTCCTATTATTACGGGATGCGTAAATTTATAAAAGAAAAAAGTCTGATGAATATGGATATGATTTTTGATATTTATCCAAAACAGATTTATCCCTTTGATTTTGACACCTATTTTCGATCAGAGATGAACTGTGAGCTGGTCACGACAAACTGTGTGACGGGAAAAGCGGAGTACATGGATGAGGCGCAAGATCCCGACAGGCTGATGAAAATCTGCCGGGCATCCTCCAGTATGCCGCTGCTTTGTCCGATTGTAAATATCGATGGGATCCCGTATCTGGATGGAGGACTTGCGGATTCTATTCCGATTCGGAGAGCGATGGATATTGGAAATGAGAAGATCATCGTTGTTCTGACAAGAAATCGGGGATATCGCAAGAAGGCGGTTTCAAAAGCGGTGGAAAAGATGTATCGCAGAGCCTACAGATCTTATCCGAATCTTCTGCGGACTCTTTTGCGGCGTGCGCCGTATTACAACCGGACGCTGAATGAGCTGGAGAATCTGGAGAGAGAAGGAAAGATTTTTGTGATCCGGCCGCAGGTAAAGCCGGTGTCCAGACTGGAGAGAAGTCAGGAGCATCTGATGGCATTTTATCATCACGGATATGATCTGATGGAAAGAGAGTATGACCGTCTCATGGAGTATCTCGAAAAATAGGTATATTTTGCATGGAAAACATGATACAATGTGGAGTATTCATGTGAAACCGGCAGAAGGAGAAACATATGAAAAAAGAAATTTTGAATTACACACAGAACAGGGAATTGTCGTGGCTGCGCTTTAATCAGAGAGTGCTGGAAGAAGCGCAAGATGAAAGTGTTCCGCTTCTGGAGAGGATGAAATTTGTATCGATCTTCACCAGTAACCTGGATGAGTTTTTTATGATTCGGGTAGGAAGTCTCTACGATATGGCATCTGTGGACAGCAAGACATTAGACAGCAGATCGGGGATGACTCCGAAAGAACAGTTAGATAAGATTTATGAGGCAGTGGCCCCGCTTTATAAAGAGCGGGATAAGACGTATGCTGAGATAAAAAAACAGCTGCATCCATACGGGGTCTGCGGGCTGGATTTCAAAGAGCTGGAGGCACAGGAAAAAAAGTATGTCAAACATTATTTCAAAGAACAGGTGCTTCCACTGCTTTCCCCACAGATCGTAGACGCAAATCATCCGTTTCCACATTTGCTCAATAAAGAACTGTATGTGATCGCAACGCTTCGTTTTGAAGAGAAAAAAATGATGGGGATCGTTCCTGTTCCTCAGTTTATTTCAGATGTGATTTATCTGCCGGGACATGACATTCGTTATATCCGGATGGAAAAAGTGATCATGGAGTATCTGGATCTTGTGTTTGAACAGTATCAGGTATCGGATATCACATACATCCGTGTCACAAGAAATGCGGACATTTCTCCTGACGATGAGAACTATGCGGACAATGAAGACTTTCGCTATATAATGAAGGAGACATTGAATAAGCGCAGAAGAATGGCAGTGGTACGTCTGGAAGTGGCCAATCCGCTGAATAAAGAGACAGAGAAATATCTCTGTGAGAAATTCAAAATTACGCCTGCCTGCATTTTTAGAACGAAAATTCCGATGAAACTGGATTATATCTTTTCAATTATGGATAAAGTACCTGTTTCCATGAAACGATCATTGGTTGATGTACCATTTGCTCCACAGCCTGCCGCACAGGTGGGAGAAGGAAGCGTGATGGCTCAGGTAAAGAAACGGGACATTCTTCTGTCCTATCCATATGAAAGCATGGATCCGTTTTTGAAGCTGATCAAAGAGGCATCCACAGATCCGGATGTGATGACCATTAAGATCACGATCTATCGTCTTGCCAAAAAGACAAGACTGGTAGAATATCTGTGTGCAGCGGCAGAAAATGGAAAAGAAGTGACCGCTCTGATCGAGCTGCGGGCCCGGTTTGATGAGCAGAATAATATTGAATGGTCAGAACGGATGGAAGAGGCCGGCTGCAGGGTACTTTATGGGTTTGACGGATATAAAGTACATTCCAAAATTTGTCTGATTACATACCGCAGTAAAAATGAGATCAAATATATCACACAGATCGGAACCGGAAATTACAATGAGAAGACCGCAAAATTGTACACGGATTATTCGCTGATGACTGCGAATCAGTCGATCGGAGAGGATGCAGCAGTATTTTTTAAGAATATGTCCATTGGCAATCTGGATGGAACCTATAAGAATCTGATCGTATCTCCGACCAGTTTGAAGCAGAAGATTCTGGCGTTGATGGATGAAGAGATTCAAAAGGGTGAACAGGGACGGATTGTGATGAAGATGAATTCTGTGACGGATATGGATTTTATCCGGAAGGTGGCAGAGGCTTCCAGAGCAGGTGTGAAGGTGGATCTGATCGTGCGTGGAATCTGCTGTATTCTGCCGGGAATTGCACAAGAGACAGAGAATCTGACTGTGACCAGTATTGTAGGCCGCTATCTGGAACACCCGAGAGTGTTTGTGTTCGGCACGGGAGCAGAGCAGAAAGTGTACATCGGTTCTGCGGATATGATGACCAGAAACACGGAGAAACGGGTGGAAGTGGCATGTCCGATTCTCAACGAGGAGATCAAAAAACGGCTGGTGAGAAACCTGCATGTAATGCTTGCAGATAATGTCAAAGCAAGAGTGATGACAAGTGACGGAACCTACCGCAAAAAGAAGGTAGAAGGAAAAGCCATCAATTCACAGGAAATCTTCATGAAAGAAGCACTGATGGCAAAACGAGTGGAGAAGAAACCACAGAAACAGACGTTTCTTCAGAAGATGAGACGGTTGTTTCAGAAAGAATAGAATAAACAGAAAGATGATTGTATAAATAAGAATGGGGAAAGCAGTATATATCGCAGAAAAGCCAAGTGTGGCGCAGGAGTTTGCAAAGGCTTTAAAATTAAATGCAAAGCGAAAGGACGGGTATCTGGAATCAGAAGAAGCCATCGTAACCTGGTGTGTGGGACATTTAGTGACCATGAGTTATCCGGAAGTGTATGATCCGGCACTGAAAAAATGGAGTTTGAACACACTGCCGTTTCTTCCGCAGGAGTTTCAGTATGAAGTGATCCCGGGAGTGGCAAAGCAGTTCCAGATCGTCAGCTCCCTTTTAAACAGACAGGATGTGGACACGATCTACGTGTGTACCGACTCCGGACGGGAAGGAGAGTATATCTACCGGCTGGTGGAGCAGGAAGCACATGTGACAGGAAAACAAAGAAAACGGGTCTGGATCGATTCGCAGACGGAGGAGGAGATTCTTCGCGGGATCCGGCAGGCAAAGGACTTATCAGAGTATGATAATCTGAGCGCTTCGGCCTATCTCCGCGCAAAAGAGGACTATCTGATGGGGATTAATTTTTCCAGACTTCTGACATTAAAATACGGAAACAGTATTTCCGGATATTTGAAGACAAAGTATGCGGTAGTCTCAGTGGGACGGGTGATGACCTGCGTGCTGGGGATGGTAGTGCGAAGAGAGCGGGAAATCCGTGAATTTGTAAAAACACCATTTTATCGTGTGCTTGCGACTCTGGAAGCTGAGGGAAAAACATTTGAGGGAGAATGGAAAGCGGTCAAAGGCTCCCGCTATTTCGAATCGTTTGACCTGTACAAAGAGAATGGATTCAAACAAAAAGAAAAGGCGCAGGAGCTGATCGCATATCTGAAGGAGAAAGAGCCTGTCACAGGACAGATAGCGGCGATCGAAAAGAAGAAAGAGAAGAAGAACCCACCGCTTCTTTATAATCTTGCGGAACTGCAGAATGATTGTTCCAAGCGGTTTAAGATCAGTCCGGATGAGACACTGCGGATCGTGCAGGAATTATACGAAAAGAAGCTGGTGACCTATCCGAGAACAGATGCCAGAGTGTTGTCTACTGCTGTTGCAAAGGAAATCAGTAAAAATCTGAACGGGCTGTCAAAATACGGGCCCGTGGCAGTATATTTAAAAGAAATCGCGGCTATGGGAACGTATAAGAACCTGGTAAAGACCCGTTATGTCAATGATAAACAGATTACCGATCATTATGCGATCATTCCGACTGGACAGGGACTTTCGGCATTTTCGTCGGTCTCCCAGGCGGCAAGGAATGTGTATGACTGTGTTGTAAAACGGTTTTTGAGTATTTTTTATCCGCCCGCTGTATATCAGAAAGTAGCGGTGACTGTAAAGATACGGGAGGAGAGCTTTTTCTCGAATTTTAAGGTTCTGGCAGAAGAAGGGTATCTGAAAGTAGCGGGAATTCCGCAAAATGGAGGAGAACAGAGCATGGATCCACAATTTTTCCAGGTGGTGCAGAATCTGAAAAAGGGAGCAGTCCTGCCGGTTTGTGCGCTGGATGTGAAGGAAGGAGAGACTTCTCCGCCGAAGCGCTACAATTCAGGATCCATGATCCTTGCAATGGAAAACGCGGGGCAGTTGATCGAGGATGAAGAGCTGCGTGCCCAGATCAAGGGAAGCGGTATCGGAACCAGTGCCACCAGAGCGGAAATTCTGAAAAAGCTGATCCATATCAAATATCTGAGCCTGAATAAGAAGACCCAGATCATCACTCCGACTCTTCAGGGAGAGATGGTGTATGATGTGGTGAACCAGTCCATTCGTTCGCTTTTGAATCCGGAACTGACGGCCAGCTGGGAGAAAGGACTGACGTATGTGGCAGACGGAGAGATCACTCCGGATGAGTATATGCAGAAGCTGGATCATTTTATTATCAGCAGGACAGAAGGCGTAAAGCGGCTGAACAATCAATATCAGCTGAAAGGATTTTACGATGCGGCTGCAAAATATTATAAAAAACCGGTATCGTCAAACCGGACATCGCGCAAAAAAGAGAATCAAAAAGGAGAGAGTTAATTTATGAAAGAACTGACAGTAAAAGAACTTTATACATTGGATGAGACAATTGCAAAAGATATTTTTGAGGGAGTGACCTATCCGTGGGAAGTGCTTCCGAAAATCTCCCGGTTTATTGTGGAACTGGGAAATACACTCAGCGAAGAGGAATATGAAAAACAGGGAGAGAATATCTGGATCGCCAAAACAGCGAAAGTAGCAAAAAGCGCATCCATTACGGGACCGGCGATCATCGGAAAAGAAGCAGAGGTCAGACATTGCGCGTTTATCCGTGGAAATGCAATCGTGGGAGAGGGGGCAGTAGTCGGAAATTCGACAGAACTGAAGAATGTGATCCTGTTCAATAAAGTGCAAGTTCCGCATTACAATTATGTGGGAGACTCAATTCTCGGATACAAATCGCATATGGGTGCTGCATCTATTACATCCAATGTGAAGTCAGACAAGAAGCTGGTAATTGTAAAAACGCCGGAAGGTGAAATCGAGACCGGATTGAAAAAATTCGGAGCGATGCTTGGCGATGAAGTAGAAGTGGGATGCGGAAGTGTCTTAAATCCGGGAACCGTTGTGGGAAGCCATACGAACATTTATCCGCTTTCTTCTGTGAGAGGATTTGTACCGGCGAAAAGCATTTATAAAAAACAGGGTGAAGTTGTAGAAAAACAATAGTGAGGGAAAATAAAATGAAAAAGATCGGGTTTATCGGAGTCGGGATCATGGGAAAATCCATGGTGCGGAATTTGAAAAAGGCAGGATTTGATCTGCACATTTATGCAAGAACAAAAGCAAAGGTAGAAGATGTGATCGCAGAGGGTGTGACCTTTCATGACAGCATTGCAGACTGCGTGAAAGACTGTGAGGCAGTGATCACCATTGTGGGATTTCCGCAGGACGTGGAAGAAGTGTATTTCGATCAGGGGAATATTCTGGACAGCGCAAAAGAAGGCGCGTATCTGATCGATATGACAACCACCAGTCCGCAGATTGCCCAAAAGATTTATGAAGAGGGGAATAAGCGGGGATTTCATGTTCTGGATGCCCCGGTAACCGGAGGAGATACCGGCGCAAAAGCAGGAACACTTTCTATCCTTGTAGGTGGAGACAAAGAAGATTTTGAAGCATGTATGCCTCTGTTTGAAGCAATGGGAACCAATATTAACTACCAGGGAGCAGCAGGATGCGGACAGCACTGTAAGCTGGCGAACCAGATCATGATCGCAGGCGCGCTCTCCGGAGTATGTGAAGCACTTGCTTATGCACAGGCGAAAGGTTTGGATCTGCAGACAGTGCTTCATTCTGTGTCTACAGGTGCGGCAGGAAGCCGTCAGCTGGATCTGTTCGGACCGAAGATTCTGGAAGGAGATTACCGCCCGGGCTTCTTTATGAAGCATTTTATCAAAGATATGAAACTGGCGCTGATCGAATCCAATATAAGCGGTCTGGATCTCAATGTCTTAAGTCAGGTGCTGGCAGAGTATGAAGAGCTGCAGGCAGAAGGCCTTGGAGATGAGGGAACACAGGCATTGTTCAAATTGTATACACAGGAAAAAGCAGACGAATAAAGAGTTGACAAACAGAAAAGATTCTCGTATTATTGTATCAAATCAACAGTACAATGAACGGGAATCTTTTTTGCGTGATAAGCCGTAATTGGTGTGACCAGTAATGATAAGCCCGTCAGACAGCTGCTGTGCCTGCACAGACAGGCTGTGAGCTGTGTAAAACACGATGGAGGAAATGATATGCTGGAAGTTCAGAAATTAAGTAAATCCTATGGAAAGTTTCTGGCGGTGGATGAGGTCAGTTTTTTTGTACCGGATGGTACAGTCGGGATCCTTCTGGGACCAAACGGAGCCGGAAAATCGACGATCATCAAAAGTATCGCAGGTCTGCTTCGGTATCAGGGGCGGATCGGAATTCAGGGACTTCCTGCCAGAAGTGTGGAGGCAAAGAGACAGTTTGCCTATGTTCCGGAGATGCCTGCCATGTTTGATGCACTCAGCGTCAGAGAACACATTGAATACATGAGAAAAGCTTACAACAGCGGGATTACGGATGAAGAGGTGGAAGCGCTGCTTGCCCGGTTTGACCTGGATGACAAGCAGGATAAACTGGGAAATGAGCTGTCCAAAGGAATGATGCAGAAGGTGAGTATCTGCTGTGCGCTTGCCATCAGGCCGAAAGTGCTGCTTCTGGATGAACCGATGGTGGGGCTGGATCCAAAAGCGATCAAAGAGCTTAAGGAGGTCGTGTTAGAACAAAAAGCTCTCGGAGTTACAGTACTGATCAGCACGCATATGCTGGAGATGGTAGAAGAGCTGTGGGATATGATGTTTGTGATGGAAAAGAGTAAGATCATTGGTTCTTACCGGAAGGATGAGGTGGGAGACAAGGATCTGGATGCGCTGTTCTTTGAAATGACAGGTGGTGAAAAATCGTGAGAGCGCTATTGTATCTGACAAAACGAAGTATGATCAACAATTTGAAAAAAGCAGTGAAAAAGCCGCTCACACTTCTGGTTGTGTTAGCCTGTGCGGCATATGCTGTTTTTCTGGCTGTGATGCTGGCAGAATTAGCAGTGCAGATGAAGTTTGACAGTGCAAAAGGAATGGTGATCATTCTGACAGTCTGGTCGTTGTATCTGTTTTTGCTGAATTTTATGTCATATGCATCCAGAAAAGGAATTCTCTTCCGCCCGGCACATACACATTTTATCTTCAATGCGCCTGTGGACTCAAAGGTCGTGCTGATCCATGGAGCCTGGATGAATTATCTGAGCAGTGTGGTGTTCTTTCTGATATTTATTATCGCAGGAATTACAGTTTTTGATGTCAGTCTGTGGAGAATTCTGCTGTTTGCGGGAATCTGTATCTGTAATCTGGCACTGGAGATCAGCCTGATGGTCTGCCTGTATTCCAGTGAACGGATTTCGGAGAAGGCAAGAGAATGGATCGGCCGTGGGATCAAGGTGTTTCTGCTTATGGTTACAGGACTGATTGTTCTGTATTTCTGGAAAAAAGGTGTATCTTTTGCAACAGTTTCTGCATTTTTTGACTGGCCGATCCTGCGGATGATTCCAATTATCGGATGGGAGATTTCTGCATTTCATCTGATTCTTTTAAGTCCGGATCTGCTCAATGCTACAGGGATGGTTCTGTACCTTCTGACGACGATCCTGCTTGTGATCCTGGCATACTGGATGCCGTGTAATGGAGATTATTATGAGGACGCGGCAAAATTTGCAGATACCTATGCAGAAATGATCAAGCGGAAGAAAAACGGCGAAATGGTCATGGGGCTGGAGGAGAAGAAGAAAAAATTCCGCCATATGACAGTCCGTTATCAGGCAGTCGGAGCAAAGGCAATCTTTTACCGCCAGCTTTTGGAATATCGAAAAGAAAGAACGTTTATTTTCTCGAAAATGACACTTTTGAATCTCGGGATAGGCATCGTTATGGCATTTGCGATGCGAGAGACAGCACAGGAAAGCGGGATTCCTCAGATTTTTCTGCTTGGAATTCTGACGTATATGACTCTGATCTTCAGCGGATATCTTGGAAAGTGGGAGACTGAGATTAAAACACCCTATCTTTATCTGATTCCGGACAGTCCGGTGAAAAAGCTGTGGTACTCGACACTGATGGAGCATGTGAAAGCATTTGTAGATGGAGTTTTACTCTGTGTGCCCATCGGAATCTTGTGGCAGGTAAATGTGTGGGAAGTAATCCTGGGGATCCTGATCTACACGATACTTCAGGCGAACCGGATGTACAGTAAGGTGCTGGCACAGTGCGTGGTGGGAGATGTGCTTGGACGTACCGGACAGGATGTGGTGAGAGCGTTTTTCCAGATGTTCGTGCTGGGAATCGGGGTGATGGCCGCAGCGCTGGCAGGAATCTTTATAAGTATGGATTTAGTCTTTCCAATCGCTCTGATTTATAGTATGATAGTAACTGTGATAATCGGTCTGATCGCAGCCATCCGTTTTGATTCCATGGAACAGATGGCGTAGACGGATGAAGCTGCACAGTGAAGGTAAAAGACAGGAGGAAAAAAGATGCTGAATGATAATTTTGTGACCATGGAAATCGGCAAGGCAAAGCACATTGCGCTGGTTGCTCATGATGGAAAAAAGAAAGAACTTGTAGACTGGTGTGACAGAAATAAAGAGATTTTGAAAGGACATTTCCTGTGCGGAACAGGAACAACGGCAAAACTGATCTCAGAGCGTACGGGACTTCCTGTGAAAGGATACTGCAGCGGTCCTCTCGGAGGAGACCAGCAGATCGGAGCAAAGATTGTGGAAGGACAGATCGATTTTATGATTTTTTTATGGGATCCTCTGGAAGCACAGCCTCACGATCCAGATGTAAAAGCACTGCTTCGAATCGCGGTTGTTTATGATATTCCGATTGCGAACAACCTTTCTACAGCAGATTTTATGCTGCAGTCAAAATATATGAATACGTCTTATGAGCGTAAGATTGAGAATTTCAATAAGACGATCCAGGATCGCGTGAAATCTATGAAAGAGTCAAAATAAATTTCTGAGAATTTAAATGTGAAGATTCTTGTAAGCCATTTCGGAAACGAAATGGCTTTTTAGATTGAGAGGATAAGAAAATGGAGTATTTATATACGAAGATCAGCATTATGACAAATATAAAAATTTTTGGATGGGATTGTGAAACGGATGAAATCAGTTGTTATGGGGTATTAGCAGAGCAAAGCAATCCACTGATATTATCAGAAGAACTTCGCGAACTTCTGAAAAATCGAATCATGAACCAGAAAACACCGGTGATTTATCAGGATGAGAATAAAGTGATTTTTTGTGGGATGAGAGAAAAAATGACGAAGATGCTTCTGCTGGGACCAATCTGTATTGAGGATATGTCTTATGTAGAGATACACCGATACTGTAAAGCTTATCAGATAGAAAATGAACAGTGTCCGCCCAAACTAAAACTGCAGAATCTGTTAGCTTTATTGGAGCTTTTATCTTATATAAAAATTGAGGAGAAATACGAAGATGAAGAAATTTTGGATGCGAATGGTCTGATCGAGAAACAGGAGATTGGACTTGAAGCGGATGTAAGAATAGATACAGAGGATATATATCATCATACTTATCAGGAAGAAGTAAAAACGATGGATTATATTCGTGAGGGAAATCTGGAGGAGGTAGTAGGGGCAGTAGAATTATTGGCAAGTACTGCGGGAAAGCTCTCGGAAAATGAAATCCGAAACGAAAGAAATCTGGGGATATGTTCGATTACGTTGGCAACAAGAGCAGCAATCGAAGGTGGGGCAGCTCCTGCCAAAGCGTATAAGCTCAGTGATCTTTATATCAATAAGATAGACCAGTGCAAAAGAATGACAGAAATTTTTGAATATAGGAAAAGGAGTTTGTATGATTTTGCAAAACTGGTCGTAGAAGAAAGAGAAAAAAGAGCAAACTCAAGGTATACGGAGCAGTGTAAGGAATATATACGAAAATATTATCATCAGAAAATTTGTATACCGGATATTGCGGAGGCGCTGGGAGTCAGTGAAAGCCATTTATCCAGGATATTTAAAAAAGAAACGGGAGAGAGTATTCAGAAATATAGTATGCACATGCGGATTGAAAGAGCAGAAAACTTGCTCAAATATTCCGAAGCATCTCTAACAGAGATCAGCGAGTATCTGTGTTTTTCCTCTCAGAGCCACTTTGGAAAGGTATTTAAGGTGTATAAAAATATGACGCCGAAGCAGTACAGGGACTATTATAAAAGTCCGGAATTTGTTTCAAGAGAAGAAATTTAATAAAAATGATGGAAATATAATAAATAAAGCAGAAATATGATATAGAAAAAAGAGGAAAGCAGATATGATAGCATCATCAAATGAACCGGCCGGTCATACAGGAAAGAACAGTGGAAAGGACTGAAATGTAGTGATGATGAAAGAAACAGGAACAAACAGTAAAAAATTTATCTGGCGTCAGAGGATTGGGTTTGGTATTTCAGACTATGCCTGTAATCTGGCGTATTTAATGGTAAACACATATCTGCTTATTTTTTATACCGATGTGGCAGGAATACCGGCGGCAAGTGCTGCGTTTATGTTTTTGATCACAAAGTTTATTGATGCATTTACAGATTATATGGTTGGGGCGCTGGTTGATCGGACCAACACTAAAATGGGACGAAACCGACCTTGGATGCTGGCAGGGGCTCCGGTACTTGCGGTTGGAATGGTACTGGTATTTACGACACCTGATTTTTCAACAGGTGGAAAACTGGCATGGGCGTATATTACATATATTATTTTTTCTTTTGGATATACGCTGGTAAATATTCCGATGGGGTCCATTTTGCCGACTTTGAGTGCAGATGCCACGGAACGTACTAAAATTGCCACTACAAGAACAATTTTCTCGAATCTTGGATCTTTGACATCTGCATCTATGGCATTGTGGCTGATTGAAAAACTGGGACATGGAAATCAGGCGCTGGGATATAGAAATACAAATATTGTGTTTGGAATCATGGTGTTTTTGATCATGCTGATCTGTGTGGCAAGTATTCGTGAAATCAATTTGCCGCCAAGAACAAATCAAAAAACAAGTATTATCAAAGATATTGGATACCTGATAAAAAACAAACCATATATGTTAATGATTACCTATACGTTCTTTTTATTTTTGGGATATCTTGGCATGTTTGCAGCGATTGCATATTACTTCAAGTATATTGTGAGAAATGAGATGATGACTTCTGTGGCAGTGACGATCACAACGATTGTTCCGATTTTTTCAATGTTGATTGCAGCACGTCTCAATGCAAAATACAGTAAAAGAAATATTTCGATTGTGGGAACTTTGATTCAGATTTTGGGGTCTTTGATCATCTGGATAGGCGGCAGCAATGTGGCGATTGTATTCCTGGGAGTGGGACTGATGGGATTCGGAATGGGATTTCGTTCCAACATGTATTTTTCTATGCTGGCAGATGTGGCAGATTATGGAGAATGGCAGAGCGGAAGGAATCTTGCAGGAACACAGATGGCAGTCAATGGATTTTCCAATAAAGTTTCCAGTGCATGTGCGAGTGCGATTGTAGCAGGTTTGCTTGCATGGGGAGCTTATGACGGAACGGTGGCAGTGCAGTCATCAAAAGCGAATATGGCAATTTTATTTGCATTTGTTATTCTTCCGATTATTGCAAATATCGTAAGTATTGTTGTGATGTATTTCTATGATCTGGATAAACAGTACGACCAGATGGAACGTGAATTGAAAGAGCGGAGAAAAAAACTGGCAGAACAAACTGCAGAATAAAGGATAGAAAATCTGTTTTGAAAGCGGAAAAGATAAGGAGGAGAAGAGTATGTGGAAGTATGCATATCAAGTACCGGAAAATAAAAAAATAAGAGTGATTGTTCATACGGATTGTAAAAATGAGGCGGATGATCAGTTTGCGCTTGCACACCATCTGATGACTCCCAAGTTTGATGTGCGGGGAATCGTAGCGGGACATTTTTGTAAAAATCCCCAGGAATACGGAGAGGAGAATACTGCAAAAGCAAGCTATGATGAAGTAATCAGGATGATGGAGCTGATGGGGATAGAAGGAGAATATCCGGTAGCTCTGGGCGCTTCAAAGGGAATGGAAGACGAGCAGACTCCGGTAGAATCAGAGGGCGCCAGATTTATTATCGAAGAAGCTTTGAAAGTGGATGAAAGACCATTGTATATTGCTTGTCAGGGAGCTGTTACGGATGTGGCATCTGCTTTGCTGATCTGTCCGGAAATTGCAGAAAGGATTACGATTATCTGGATCGGAGGAGCCGCCTATCCGAATGGAGGATTTGAATTTAATCTGATGATGGATATTCATGCGGCAAATGTAATTTTTGCTTCAAAAGCGGAACTATGGCAAATTCCAATGGATGTATATAAACAGTTTGGTGTTTCACTGGCAGAATTGCAGTTGAAAGTGCATCCATGTGGAAAAGTAGGCAAATATTTGTTTGAGCAGTTAGAAGAATTTAATCATAAGGCGGCAGTTTACAATATGGCATGGCCTCATGGAGAAGTATGGGGGCTGGGAGATCAGGCGACTGTGGCAGTTCTTATGGAGGAACTGGAAAAAGTAAGCTATGAGATGATACCGGCACCGAGAGTGGCTGATGACATGACCTATATTCACGGGCAGGATTATCGAAAGATCAGGCTTTATAAAACAGCGGAAGTCAGATTGACGTTAGAAGACTTTTTTGCAAAACTGGCGATCAATTTTGGATAGTAAGGGTGAGGGTAAGATGAAGAAATATCTGGTGATTGATGCAGGCGGTACAGCTGTAAAATATGCGCTTATGAATGAAAGTGCCAAGATATTGGAAAGAGGCAAATTTCCGACGCCGGGATATGTGGATCATACGCTGGAAGACTTTTTGCAGAGACTGGATGTTGTTGTAGAAAAGTATCAGAAACAAATAGAAGGAATTGCTGTCAGTATGCCGGGAATGTTGGACAGCCGGAAAGGCTACTGTGTGACCGGAGGAATGTTGGCATATTTTAGTGAAGTTCCGGTCGTGCAATTACTGGAACAAAGATATAAACTTCCGGTGACGATTGAAAATGACGGAAAGTGTGCGGCACTTGCAGAAAAATGGAAAGGTAGTCTGAAGGACTGCAGAAACGGAGCGGTTGTAGTGCTGGGTACTGGTGTGGGCGGTGGGATAATCATAGACCACAAATTGTACAGGGGAGGGCATTTTACAGCCGGTGAATACAGTTATATATTGACAGATCAGAAACGATCAGAGGAAGCGAAAGGATACTGGGGCATGGCAAACGGCGCAGAGACCCTTGCCCAAAAAGCAGCTTTTTATACAGGAGAAGATCCGGAAAAATTGGATGGGATTCAGATCTTTGATCGTGCAAACAAGGGAGAAGAAGCGGTATTGAAAGCACTGAAAGAATTTACAGATACGCTGGCAGTTCAAATTTATAATTTAAATGTGATACTGGATTTGGATGTGGTGGCAATTGGCGGAGGAATCAGTAAACAGCCGCTGCTGCTGGAATATTTGAACAGAAGCATGAATGAATTAATGGAACATCATCCGATTCGTAAAATTACACCGTATGTTCCGAAACCTGAGATAACAAACTGTAAGTTTTACAATGATGCAAATTTAATTGGAGCCTTGTATCATTATGGTGTATTAAAAGAAGGGAGAGTGGAAGAATAATGTTTCCGAAAAATTTTTTGTGGGGAGGCGCAACAGCAGCCAATCAATGTGAGGGTGCATATCTGGAAGATGGAAAAGGGCTAGATATCCAGGATGTGACACCAAAAGGAATTGTGGGACCAAGAACAGAGGTTCCGACAGAAGATAACATGAAGCTGGTGGCAATAGATTTTTACCACCGATATAAAGAAGACATTAAATTGTTTGCAGAGATGGGGTTTAAGGTTTTTCGGCTGTCAATTGCCTGGAGCCGCATTTTTCCAATGGGAGATGAAGAGCAGCCAAATGAAAAAGGGCTTGCGTTTTATGATGCGGTATTTGACGAATGCCACAAATATGGAATAGAGCCGTTGGTTACGATTTCTCACTATGAGACACCATTGCATTTATCGAAAGAATATGATGGATGGGTAAACCGGAAAATGATCGGTTTCTATGAAAAATATGTCAGAACGATTTTTGGCAGATATAAAGAGAAAGTGAAATACTGGCTGACATTTAATGAAATTAATTCGGTTTTGCATGAACCGTTTTTGAGCGGCGGGATTTATACGGAAAAAGAAAAGTTATCGCGCCAGGATCTGTATCAGGCAGTTCATCATGAACTGGTGGCAAGTGCACTGGCAACTAAAATTGCTCATGAGATGATGCCGGAGGCAAAGATTGGATGTATGGTACTTAATATTCCGATTTATCCTTTGACACCGCATCCGGATGACATGATAGAAGTGATGGAAAGACGGCATATGAATGATTTTTTCCTGGATGTACATGTAAGAGGTCGGTATCCGGGCTATATGAAGCGCTATTTTAAAGAACATAAGATTCAGGTGCAGTTTGCCCCGGAAGATGAGGAAATTTTGAAGCATACCGTAGATTTTATTTCATTCAGTTACTATATGAGTATCTGTGCTTCTGCAGATCCGGATCAGGGAGAAGCAGGACGGGGAAATCTGATGGGTGGTGTTATGAATCCATATCTGGAAGCTTCAGAATGGGGATGGCAGATCGATCCAAAAGGTCTTCGATATGCACTCAATGAGATGTATGACCGTTATCAGAAGCCTCTTTTTATCGTGGAAAACGGTCTTGGTGCGGTTGATGAACTGGTAGAAGGAAAAGATGGAAAACTGACAGTGGAGGATGATTACCGGATTGCCTATTTGAAAGAACATCTGTTACAGGTTGAAGAAGCAATAGAGGACGGAGTTGAAATCATGGGATATACATCATGGGGATGTATTGATCTGGTAAGTGCTTCTACAGCAGAGTTGAGAAAGCGGTACGGATATATTTATGTTGACCGCAATGATGATGGAACAGGAACTTTGAACCGGTATAAGAAAAAATCGTTCTACTGGTACCAGAAAGTGATTGAGAGCAATGGAGAAATTCTTCATCAGGAATTAAAATAAATAGATTGCATCCCGGGCGGCCGCATGATAAGATAGTTCTGTAAGTTATAGAAAACAGAACTTTATCATGCAGCCGCCTGTGCTGTATCATACTCGGTTATAACCCAGACGTTCAAGGAGTTCTTCCAGGTCTGTTCAAGAGAGTTTCCCCTGTGATGGATAAAAAGAGGATATTCTATGGTTTTATCATCTCTGTTTTCTGTAGAAAAACAGTAACGAAAGGAGGGGGACGGAGTAGGATGGAAAAAATTACTTGACAATTCAAGGAGCATATAATAGTATAATAAACAGAAGCGAACAACTGTTCGGGTAAAAAAGGAGAAGATTCGGTATGGCAAGTGATGAAAAGAAAAAAGCGCTGGATGCGGCGATTGCAAAGTTAGAGAAGGATTTTGGAAAAGGTACTGTGATGAAGCTGGGAGAGGGCAGTCATGTTGCTGTAGAGACGGTTCCTACAGGGTGTCTGAGTCTCGATCTGGCACTGGGACTTGGCGGTGTTCCAAAGGGACGTGTGATTGAGGTTTATGGTCCGGAGTCCAGTGGTAAGACGACAGTGACACTCCACATGATCGCAGAAGTACAAAAGAGAGGCGGGATTGCAGGATTTATTGATGCAGAGCATGCGCTGGATCCTGTTTATGCGAAGAAGATCGGAGTAGATATTGATGAATTATATATTTCACAGCCCGACAGCGGAGATCAGGCTCTGGAGATTGCTGAGACGATGGTGCGCTCCGGAGCAGTGGATATTATTGTGATTGACTCTGTTGCGGCCCTGGTGCCAAAGCAGGAGATTGAAGGAGATATGGGAGACAGCCATGTCGGCCTGCAGGCGAGACTGATGTCGCAGGCACTGCGTAAGCTGACACCGGTCATCAGCAAATCCAACTGTGTGGTTATCTTTATCAACCAGCTCCGTGAAAAGGTAGGCGTAATGTTTGGAAATCCAGAGACAACGACAGGTGGACGCGCATTGAAGTTCTACGCTTCTGTCCGTATGGATGTCCGCAGGATCGAGACGCTGAAGCAGAGCGGAGAGATGGTCGGCAACAGAACCCGCATCAAGATCGTGAAGAATAAGATTGCGCCTCCGTTTAAAGAGGCAGAGTTCGATATCATGTTTGGAAAAGGAATCTCCAAAGAAGGAGATGTTCTGGATCTGGCAGTTGGTATTGATCTTGTCAAGAAGAGTGGTGCGTGGTATGCATATGAAGGAGAGAAGATCGGACAGGGACGTGAAAATGCAAAAGCATATCTGACCAGTCATCCGGAGGTGATGGAGGAGCTGGACAGAAAAGTACGCCAGCACTATCATTTGATCGAAGGAGAGGAAGAGGTAAAAGAGAGTGATCTGAAGCTGACTCCAAAAGAAGAACAGATGGAACTGTCGATCGAGGGAGAAGAATAAAAAATGGTCGTCACGAAAGTAGAGATGCTGACCAAGATCAAATATAAAGTGTATTTAGATGAGGAGTTCGCCTTTGTGTTATACAAGGGCGAACTGTCGCATTACCGGATTGTTGAGGGGACTCTTTTGGAGGAGGATACTGTACAGGAGATTCTGCAGAAGGTGATCTGTAAAAGAGCAAAGCTTCGTGCCATGCATCTTCTGGAGGATATGGACCGCAGCGAATCCGCACTGCGGGAGAAGCTGCGTCAGGGATTGTACCCGCCGGAAGCAGTGGAGGCAGCGATTTCTTATGTGAAGTCTTTCGGATATCTGGATGACGCGCGGTATGCGGAAAATTTTGTACAGAGCAGAAAGGCATCCAAGAGCAGACGAGAGATTTTATATCAGCTCTGCCAGAAAGGTGTATCAAGGGAAATTGCGCAGCAGGTCGTAGAAGAGTGCTTTGACGGACAGGATGAGACTGAGGCAATCCTTAAGATTATCGAGAAAAAGCGTGTGGATCTAAGGACGGCTACACCGGAGCAGATGCAAAAATTATACGGTCATCTGGCACGAAAAGGATTCCGATATGAAGACATCCGTCAAGTGATACAAAATTATGATGAGAATGCTTGACAGGGTTGGTAAAACAGTATAAAATTTAAGTGTTGTATTTATGTATGCAGATACATAAACATGTACAATGAAAATTAAATAAGGAGGTGCTCCTGTGCCGGTAATTTTATGTGTAATTATTGCGGCGGCCCTCGCGTTGATAGTCGGTGTCGTAACTCGCTATCTGACCATTACCAATCTGAAGAACAATGCGGAATCCAAGATTGGAAATGCGGAAGCGAAAGCAAGAGAAATCATTGACGATGCCGTGAAAACTGCTGAAACGACAAAAAAGGAAGCTCTTTTGGAAGTGAAGGAAGAGTCCATCCGGACGAAGAATGATCTTGAAAAAGAGACGAAAGAAAGAAGGTCGGAACTGCAGCGCTATGAAAAGCGTGTGCTGGCAAAAGAAGAAGCAGTAGACAAACGTTCCGAAGCTATTGAGCAGCGTGAAGCAAAATTTACAGCAAAAGAGGAACATTTAAGACAGCGTGAAGCCAAAGTGGAAGAACTCAGTCAGAAACGAGTGCAGGAACTGGAAAGAATCTCAGGTCTTACCTCCGAGCAGGCAAAAGAATATCTGTTGAAAACTGTTGAAGAAGATGTGAAACATGAAACAGCAAAGATGGTCAGGGAGCTGGAGTCTCAGGCAAAAGAGAACGCAGACAAGAAAGCAAAAGAGTATGTTGTCAATGCGATTCAGAGATGTGCAGCTGACCATGTAGCGGAGACTACGATTTCAGTCGTGCAGCTTCCAAGTGATGAGATGAAAGGAAGGATCATCGGACGAGAGGGACGAAACATCAGAACTCTTGAGACTCTGACAGGTGTAGAGCTTATCATTGATGATACACCGGAGGCAGTTGTGTTATCCGGATTTGATCCGATCCGAAGAGAAGTTGCCCGTATTGCTCTTGAACGCTTGATCGTGGATGGACGTATCCATCCGGCAAGAATTGAAGAGATGGTGGAAAAAGCACAGAAAGAAGTAGATTCTATGATTCGCGAAGAAGGAGAGGCAGCAGCCATCGAGGTTGGTGTACCGGGTATCCATCCGGAATTGCTGCGTCTGCTTGGACGTATGAAATTCAGAACAAGCTACGGACAGAATGCGCTGAAGCATTCCATCGAGGTTGCTCAGTTGTCAGGACTTCTGGCAGGCGAGATCGGGCTGGATGTGCGTATGGCGAAAAGAGCCGGACTTCTGCACGACATCGGTAAATCGATCGATCACGATGTGGAAGGATCTCACATTCAGATTGGTGTGGATCTTTGCAGAAAGTACAAAGAATCAGCGACTGTGATCAATGCAGTCGAAGCACATCATGGCGATGTAGAGCCTCAGACTTTGATCGCCTGTGTTGTACAGGCTGCAGATACGATCTCAGCAGCAAGACCAGGTGCAAGAAGAGAGACATTAGAGACATATACAAACAGATTGAAACAATTAGAAGAGATTGCAAACCAGTTCAAAGGTGTTGACAAATCTTTTGCTATTCAGGCAGGTAGAGAGATTCGAGTAATGGTAGTTCCAGATCAGGTAACTGATGATGATATGGTACTTATGGCCAGAGAGATTGCTAATCAGATTGAATTTGAATTAGAGTATCCTGGTCAGATCAAGGTAAATGTGATCCGCGAATCACGCGTCACGGATTACGCAAAATAGAAAACTGAATATGAAATGAAAAGCGGAATTTCTGAAACATCGTAAGATGGGAAAGGAAGTTCCGCTTTTTCGTGGATGAAAGGAAGAATTGTGTAATGAGCGAAAAGATCAAACGTCTGAAGAGAGAATTAAAGTATAAGGGAGCAATCGTAGATTTTTATCAGGATACGATGGAGATAGACGGCACTCATACGGCCACATGGGATTTTATCAGTCATAAAGGGGCTGCAGCGGTTGTTCCTGTAACAGAAGATGGAAAAATTCTGATGGTGCGCCAATATCGAAATGCACTGGAACGTTATACACTGGAGGTTCCGGCAGGCGCGCTGGATGCGGCAGATGAGCCGGGAATTGTATGTGCAGGCAGAGAGTTGGAGGAAGAGACTGGATTTCGCAGTGAGAATCTGGAATGGCTGATCACATTGCGGACAACAGTGGCTTTTTGCAATGAACGAATTGAGGTTTTTGTAGCAAGAGATCTGATTCCCTCCAGACAGCATCTGGATGAAGATGAGTTTATAGATTTAAAGGCATACACACTGGAGGAGTTAAAAGAAAAGATTTTTTCCGGTGAGATAGAAGATTCCAAGACCATTGCCGCTCTTCTGGCATATGAGACGAAGTATCGAAAAACTGAATAAATAAAAAGTCCCGGCATATAATGAAATATCGAAAGGAAAAGGAGAAAAACCATTGAAGATGTTTCATGTAAAGAGGCAGCTACTGGCTCTTTTTATGCCGGGATTTTTATTGGGAATTTTATATGTCAATCTGGAAGCGGAGCAGTTTGCAGCGGGGGCAGGGATTTTCAGCGAATATTTTTTGAAACAATACCGGGCGGCAGATATTCTGACGGGAGAGTATATCTGGTATTTGCTGCAGGTCCGTCTTTTGCCGTTTTTAGTACTGCTGGGATCTGCTTTTACAAAATTCAGAAAAGCGGCAGTTATTCTGTTCTTGATTTGGACGGGCTTTTCTGCCGGACTTCTGTTTTCTATGGCAGTTCTCGGGATGGGAGTAAAAGGGAGCATCCTGTGCATTGCAGGAATGCTCCCCCAGTTTTTATGTTATATTCCAGCGTATCTGATCGTGGTGTGGTATGCGTACTGCTACCCGCGTATGCAGTGGAATATACAGAAAAGTCTGGTTTCCGGAGGTCTTCTTTTAGTTGGTATCGTGTTAGAACTGTATGTAAATCCGGTTTTGGTCGGCGCATTTTTGAAAACCCTTTAAGCAGAGATGAGATGTTTTAAGACAACACTGCAGCAGATGCTGACTGCAAGCTGGCTGATCAATAAGCCCCATAAATATCCCTGGATACCGAAAACGGGAATTGCGAAAAACACACTTCCGATGCGGATGGCAAGCCCGACCATGTTGATCGTAAAAGAGGTTGTTGTTTTGCCAAATCCGTTCAGGACACTCAGCAGAGAACCATTTACATACAGAAAAGGACAGATCCACGCCAGTGTGATGATAAAATTGCCGGCCAGATCACTGGCAAACAAAAATTGACCGATCAACTGTCCGAAGAACAGGAAAAACAGACAGCAGAACAATCCCATGAGAAAACAGGAGCCAAGTACTTTTTGCAGCAGTTTTCTGATGCTGGATGCCTGGTCTTTGACCTGAAGCTCGGCAACTGTCGGCATCAGCATGATAGAAACAGAATTGGTGATGGCGGACGGGAATAGAATACAGGGAAGTGCCATTCCAGTCAGAACGCCATAGGTACTCAATGCTTCGGAAGTGCTGTGATTATAAAGTTTCAGACAGCCGGGGATCGAAACAGCTTCAATTCCCTGGAGCAGGCCAAGCAGTACCCGGTTGGCAGTAAGCGGCAGGGACAAGGGGACAAGTTCCCGGAAGCGGAGTCTTATAGAAGAGAAAGAAAATCCCGGGCGGAAAATATCAGATCGGCTCTTTTGAAGTCCTCTGACAGAATAAAAGGTAGAAAACAGTTCTCCGAATGCAATTCCCGCAGCTGCGATGGAAATGTCCGCATGAAGTCCGTTTCGTATCGCGAAGCGGTACAGGCAGAAAACAGATAAGATCCTGGCAGTCTGCTCGATCAACTGTGAAACGGCAGGTATCTGTGTCTGTTTTAAACCATAGCAGTACCCCATGATACAACCATGAATAGAAGAAAGCGGCAAAGCGTAAGATAAGAGAATCAGGATCTCTTCACAACGTGGATCGCCGAGCAGCGCAGTCGAGAGATCGGCTGCGTTTTTTTGCAGGATGATCATCGTGATCACAGAGAGCAGGCATGAAATAAAAAGTCCGAGACAAAGTGTCTCAGAGGCTTCCCTGGGTTGATGGAGGGATTGTTTTCTGGCTACGTTTCTGGAAATGGCGGTCTCTAATCCTGCGGATGTAAATGAGATGCAGAGAGCAAATACCGGAAAAGTAAGCTGGTATAGGCCGACATTTTCTTCTCCGAATGTGTGGCTTAAAAAGATACGGTAAAAAAATCCCATGAACCGACACAGAAATCCCACGGCAGTCAGGATCAGGGTTCCTTGTAAAATTGTTTTTCTGGCAGACATAAATTCACCTGGAAAGAAGTGTTTTTAATAACATATTCGGTATTTTGCCTTGACAGAACAAAACGGCAATGGTATTCTACAAGAGGAAATCCTAGTAAAACAATAGGGATTGGAAAATAAGCGAATCAGCAAGAAGGTGAGAGCGTGAAATTATCTACAAAAGGAAGATACGGACTGCGCGCACTGATTGATCTTGCACAGCACGGCGGGGAAGGACCTGTATCGATCACAAGTATTGCGGAAAGACAGGAAATTTCGGAGCGGTATCTGGAGCAGCTGATGTCAAAATTAAAAAAGGCAGGTATCATCCAGAGCATCCGCGGAGCACAGGGGGGATATGTCCTTGCAAAGGAACTGGAAGAAGTTTCGGTGGGGGAGGTACTCCGTGCGCTGGAAGGAGATCTCAATCCGGTAGAATGTTCCGGGTTTCTCTTAGAGGGCGGCTGCCAGGCAGCAGATAACTGTGTGACAAAGTATGTGTGGCAGCGAATCAATGACAGTATCAATCAGACCGTAGATGAGATGAATTTAAAAGCACTCGTAGAAGTGGGCGAGAATCTCAAGGAGAGCAAGGCCGACCAGACGTGTGTTTCCAATAGAGACTGCAGAAAATAAACAAAAGGAGAAAGAACATGAGCAGACTGATTTATTTAGACAATGCGGCAACAACGAAAACTGCACCGGAAGTAGTAGATGCAATGATTCCGTACTTTACAGAGCACTATGGCAATCCATCCAGTGTGTATAGTTTTGCTTCCGGAAATAAGGAAGTGGTGAGCAGACAAAGAGAGATTATTGCGCAGGCACTTGGCGCACAGGCTAACGAAATCTATTTTACGGCAGGGGGGTCCGAGTCTGACAACTGGGCACTGAAAGCGACTGCCGAAGCGTATGAGAAGAAAGGAAAACATATCATCACGACAAAAATCGAGCACCATGCAATCCTGCATACATGTGAGTATCTGGAAAAACAGCGTGGATTTGAGATCACATATCTAGATGTGGACGAGAACGGTGTCGTAAAGCTTGATGAACTGAAAAAAGCAATTCGTCCGGATACGATCCTTATTTCTGTGATGTTTGCAAATAATGAGATCGGAACGATCCAGCCGATCCGAGAAATTGGAGAGATTGCACAGGAACACAAGATTTTGTTCCATACAGATGCAGTACAGGCATTTGGCCAGATACCGATTGATGTGGATGCCTGTCATATTGATATGCTCAGCGCAAGCGGACATAAGCTCAACGGACCGAAAGGAATCGGATTTTTATATATCCGCAAAGGAGTCAAGATCCGATCCTTTGTACACGGAGGTGCACAGGAGAGAAAGCGCCGTGCCGGAACAGAAAACGTGCCTGGTATTGTTGGAATGGGGGCAGCTGTGGAGCGTGCGATGCGGACAATGGAAACAAGAACCGCAAAAGAGCGAAAACTCAGAGATTACCTGATCGAGCGGATTGAGACAGAAATTCCATACTGCCGCTTAAACGGAGACCGCACGAACCGGCTTCCGAATAATGTAAACTTCAGTTTCCGGTTTATCGAGGGAGAATCTCTTTTGATCATGCTGGATATGAAGGGAATCTGTGCATCCAGTGGTTCTGCCTGCACATCAGGGTCTCTGGATCCGTCGCATGTATTGCTGGCGATCGGACTGCCGCACGAAATCGCACATGGTTCTCTGCGCATGACACTGGGAGAAGAGACGACCAGAGAAGATCTGGATTATACCGTAGATACACTCAAAGAGATCGTGGCAAACTTAAGAAGTATGTCACCATTATATGAAGACTTTATCAAAAAACAGAATGCATAATAAAAAGGAGTATTGATATGTATACAGAAAAAGTAATGGATCACTTCCAAAATCCAAGAAACGTAGGAGAAATTGAGAATGCAAGCGGTGTGGGAACCGTTGGAAATGCCAAATGTGGGGATATTATGAGAATTTATCTGGACATCGATGAGAATCAGATCATTCGGGATGTAAAATTTAAAACATTTGGATGTGGAGCTGCGGTTGCTACAAGCAGTATGGCAACAGAACTGGTCAAAGGAAAAAGTATTTATGAGGCGCTGCAGGTGACGAACAAGGCGGTTATGGAGGCTCTGGACGGACTTCCGCCGGTAAAGGTACACTGTTCTCTTCTTGCAGAAGAGGCAATTCATGCGGCGCTCTGGGATTACGCGGAGAAGCATCATATTAAGATCGAGGGGCTGGAAAAGCCGAAATCTGATATCCACGAAGGCGAGGAAGAGGAAGAAGAGGAATACTAAAATGAGTAAAGTTGTTGTTGGAATGTCCGGAGGGGTGGATTCTTCCGTAGCGGCATACCTTTTAAAAGAGCAGGGGTATGACGTGATCGGAGTGACCATGCAGATCTGGCAGGACGAAGAACAGGCCGCTCAGGAGGAAAACGGAGGCTGCTGCGGACTCAGTGCGGTAGATGATGCAAGAAGAGTGGCAGCTGCACTGGAAATTCCATACTATGTGATGAATTTTAAAAAAGAGTTCAAGGAAAATGTGATCGACTATTTTGTGGAAGAATATCAGAATGGAAGAACGCCCAATCCCTGTATTGCCTGTAACCGGTATGTAAAGTGGGAATCTCTTTTACAAAGAAGTCTCTCGATCGGTGCAGAGTATATTGCGACGGGACATTATGCAAGAGTGGTACAGCTGGAAAACGGAAGATATACTCTTCGGCGCTCTGCTACGCTTGCAAAAGATCAGACTTATGCATTGTATAATCTGACACAGGAACAGCTGAAAAGGACTTTGATGCCGGTGGGGAAATACACAAAAGACGAGGTACGTGCCATTGCAGAAAAGATCAATCTCAGGATTGCCAACAAACCGGACAGCCAGGATATCTGCTTTGTGCCGGATGGCGACTATGCCGCTTATATTGAAGAAGAGGCAGGGGTGAAAGTTCCGGAAGGAAATTTCGTGCTCACAGACGGTACGGTGCTTGGACGGCATAAAGGGATTACCCATTATACGGTAGGGCAGAGAAAAGGTCTGGGTCTGGCACTTGGATATCCCGCATTTGTTTTGGAGATCCGTCCGGAAACCAATGAAGTTGTGATCGGGACAAAAGAAGAATCCATGACTACACAGCTTCGAGCCAGAAATCTGAATTTTATGGCAGTGGAAGATTTAACCGAGCCTTTACATGTATTTACCAAAATACGCTATAACCACAAAGGCGCCTGGTGTACAATAGAGAAGACGGGAGAGGATGAAGTACTGTGTACCTTTGATGAACCACAAAGAGCGGTCACTCCCGGACAGGCTGTTGTATTTTATGATGGAGAGTATGTGCTCGGCGGAGGAACGATTCAATGATAACAAGTGATTCTCATATGCATACAAGATTTTCCACGGACAGTGATGCAGATATCCGGGATATGATCGAGAGTGCGCTCAAAAAAGGATTGCAGTCCATTTGTATTACCGATCATATTGACAAAGATTATCCGTTTCATGAAGATACCGGTGCAGAGGCATTTCTGGTGGATCTGGATGAGTATTTTCCGAAGCTGGCAGAGTGGAAAGAGGCATATGCGGAGAAAATTCAGATCCGGAGAGGGATTGAGCTGGGGCTGCAGCCTCATCTTGCGGGATTTTATGAAGAACTGACGAATCAGTATCCGTTTGATTTTGTGATCGGTTCAGTTCATGTGGTGCATGGGATGGATCCCTATTACGGAGAGATTTTTGAGGGACGGTCTGATGAAGAAGTTTACAAAGAGACTTTTCTGGCTACCCTGGAAAATCTGGATGCAGTCAGCAGTTTTGATGTGCTGGGTCATCTGGATTATGTGGTACGTTATGGAAAGTGTCAGGCCAGGCAGTATTCTTACAAAAAATATGCACAGGAGATTGATGAAATCCTGAAAAAAGTGATTGCAATGGGAAAAGGAATCGAGCTGAATACGGCCGGATGGAAATACGGCCTTGCATTCTGCCACCCCCATCCGGAAATTCTCTGCCGGTATAAAGAACTGGGCGGGGAAATCATCACAGTAGGATCTGATGCGCATAAGCCCGAGCATGTGGCTTATGATTTTCAGAAAGCAGCAGACGTTTTGAAGGCGTGCGGCTTTAAATATTATACAGAATTTCAGGACAGAAAACCTATTTTTAAACAACTTCTATAAAAATATATTTTAGGGTTGAATTTTTGTTTTCATTTTAGTACAATAACCGTAGTTGATGAATCTTTAACAAAGTAATTACTTGGTTGGAGATTTACAATAAACAGCTGCAAAGCAGCAACAATTTTTTTAAACTTTAGGAGGAATTAATCATGGCAGTAAAAGTAGCGATTAATGGATTTGGACGTATTGGACGTCTCGCATTCAGACAGATGTTCGGAGCAGAAGGATATGAAGTAGTTGCAATCAACGACTTAACATCTCCAAAAATGTTAGCACACCTGTTGAAATATGACTCTACACAGGGAAAATATGAACTGGCTGACAAAGTAGAAGCTGGTGAAGATTCTATCACAGTAGACGGAAAAGAAATCAAAATCTATGCAAAAGCTGACGCTAAAGAACTTCCATGGGGAGAAATCGGCGTAGACGTAGTTCTGGAGTGTACAGGATTCTACACATCTAAAGCAAAAGCTCAGGCACACATCGATGCAGGTGCTAAGAAAGTAGTTATCTCTGCTCCAGCAGGAAACGATCTTCCAACAATCGTATACAATGTAAACCACGAGCAGCTGACAAAAGATGATCACATCATTTCTGCAGCTTCTTGTACAACAAACTGCTTGGCTCCAATGGCAAAAGCTCTGAACGACCTTGCAGCAGTTAAATCTGGTATCATGTGCACAATCCACGCTTACACAGGAGATCAGATGACACTTGACGGACCACAGAGAAAAGGTGACTTAAGAAGATCTCGTGCAGCAGCTTGCAACATCGTTCCAAACAGCACAGGTGCAGCAAAAGCAATCGGTCTGGTTATCCCAGAACTGAACGGAAAACTCATCGGATCTGCTCAGCGTGTTCCAACACCAACAGGATCTACAACAATCCTTACAGCAGTAGTTGAAGGAAACGTAACAGTTGATCAGATCAACGAAGCTATGAAAGCAGCATCTAACGAATCTTTCGGATACAACACAGATGAGATCGTATCCAGCGATATCGTAGGAATGAGATTTGGATCTTTATTCGATGCTACACAGACAATGGCTCTTCCATTAGACAATGGAACAACAGAAGTACAGGTTGTTTCTTGGTATGACAACGAAAACTCTTACACAAGCCAGATGGTAAGAACAATCAAACACTTCGGAACATTACTGTAAGTCGAAATATAGAAAAATTTAATCAGTTAGATTATATTTTTGAAAAATAGGCTCACAAAGGGTCCGGTCTTATTTGGACCGGACCTTTTTGTCTGACAGAAAATAAACACAGGGAGGCAATCAAAATGCTTAACAAAAAATCAGTAGATGATATCAATGTAAAAGGAAAAAGAGTGCTTGTAAGATGTGACTTTAACGTGCCGTTGATCGATGGTAAGATCACAGACGAAAACCGTCTGGTAGCAGCTCTTCCAACAATTAAAAAATTAGTTGCAGACGGAGGAAAAGTAATCCTTTGCTCACACCTTGGAAAACCGAAGGGAGAGCCAAAACCGGAATTATCTCTTGCACCGGTAGCAGTAAGATTGTCAGAACTTCTCGGACAGGAAGTAAAATTTGCAGCAGATGCTGAAGTAGTAGGCGAGAATGCAAAAGCAGCAGTGGCAGCAATGAACGATGGAGATATCGTACTTCTTGAGAATACACGTTACAGAGCAGAAGAGACAAAGAACGGAGAAGCATTCTCCAAAGAACTGGCTTCTTTATGTGATGTGTTCGTAAACGATGCATTCGGAACAGCTCACAGAGCACACTGCTCTAACGTTGGTGTGACACAGTTCGTAGACACAGCAGTTGTCGGATACTTAATGCAGAAAGAAATCGACTTCCTTGGAAACGCAGTAGAAAATCCGGAGAGACCATTCGTTGCAATCCTTGGAGGATCTAAAGTTTCCAGCAAGATTTCTGTAATCAACAACCTGCTTGAAAAAGTAGATACACTGATCATCGGTGGTGGAATGTGCTTCACATTTACAAAAGCTCAGGGTGGAAATGTCGGAAAATCTCTTCTGGAAGAAGATTACTTACAGTACGCACTGGATATGATTGAAAAAGCAAAAGAAAAAGGTGTAAAATTACTCCTTCCTGTAGATGCTGTTGCAGCAGATGAATTCTCTAATGATGCAAACATCAAGGTTGTTCCTCAGAATGAAATCCCAGAAGGATGGATGGGGCTGGATATCGGACCTGAGACAGCAAAATTATATGCTGAAGCAGTAAAATCTGCAAAAACAGTTGTATGGAACGGACCAATGGGATGTTTCGAAATGCCAAACTTTGCAAACGGAACAGAAACAGTTGCAAAAGCACTTTCTGAGACAGATGCTGTGACAATCATCGGTGGTGGAGATTCCGCAGCAGCTGTAAACCAGTTAGGATACGGAGACAAGATGACACACATCTCTACAGGTGGTGGAGCATCTCTGGAATTCCTTGAAGGAAAAGAACTCCCGGGAGTAGCAGCAGCTAACGATAAGTAAAAAGCTTAGCGTTTACTTAGTTCTCCGCACTTGGCGAGGTATTTTCGAGCCTAGTAAGGAGAACATCCCGTAAAGGAAGCTTAGCGAAAACAAGCAAAGCTTAGTGAAAACAAGCCGCAGGCGCAGTTTGGAATAAACAGTGTACATAACAGTACAGGAAAGAGTGAAGAGTATGTCAAGAAAGAAAATTATCGCAGGAAACTGGAAAATGAACAAAACTCCAAGCGAAGCAGTTGCATTAGTAGAAGAGTTAAAACCACTGGTAGCAAATGAAGAAGTAGATGTTGTATTCTGTGTACCGGCTATCGATATCGTACCGGTTGTAGAAGCCGTAAAAGGAACAAACATCCAGGTTGGAGCAGAAAACATGTACTTCGAAGAGAGCGGAGCTTACACAGGAGAGATCTCTCCGGCTATGCTCGTAGATGCAGGAGTAAAATACGTTGTACTTGGACATTCTGAGAGAAGAGATTACTTCGGTGAGACAAACGAAGATGTCAACAAAAAAGTCCTGAAAGCATTTGAGCACGGTATTACACCGATCATGTGCTGTGGAGAGACTCTGGAGCAGAGAGAACAGGGCGTAACAATGGATTTCATTCGCCAGCAGGTAAAAGTTGGATTCCAGAATGTAACAGCTGATCAGGCAAAAACTGCAGTGATCGCTTATGAGCCAATCTGGGCAATCGGAACAGGAAAAACAGCTACAACAGAGCAGGCTCAGGAAGTTTGCAAAGGAATCCGTGAGTGCATCGCTGAAGTTTATGATGAAGCTACAGCAGAAGCAATTCGCATTCAGTACGGCGGATCTGTAAACGCTGCAACAGCTCCTGAATTATTTGCACAGCCGGATATTGATGGAGGACTCGTAGGTGGAGCTTCTCTTAAAGCTGATTTCGGACAGATTGTCAACTACAAATAGAAATCGCATTTGCCGATCATTTACAAATTAAGGTGTGGGCATGACCTTTTGGTTGCGCCTGCACCTCTTTCATTTCCCGTTCGAGAGAGTAAATTTTGAGGAGGTACAAATTTCATGAATCAGAAAGAAGCGGTTCACGAACGATTAAAAGAATATGCGTGTGTCGCACCTGATCAGATGATGCAGAAGCTTCAGATCAATGCAGAGGGGATTACGCAGGAAGAGGCAATCATCCGGCGACAGAAATATGGAAATAATGCGCCGTCTGCAAAGAATAAGGATACGATGTTTTATTGTATTCGAAGAGCTTTTGTGAATCCATTTTCTACGATCCTGTTTTTCCTTGGTTTAATCTCTTTGGTAACAGATGTATTTTTGTCCAGTGATTATCAGAAGAATCTGACAGCGGTCCTGATCATTTTTTCCATGCTGATTCTCAGTGGAATTGTCCGGCTGACTCAGGAGCTGCATTCTAAACGAGTTGCAGATGAACTGTTTCAGTTGGTGCATACAACGGTTCAGGTACTCAGAGATGGACAATGGGTGGAGTTATCTTCTTCTGAATTGGTAGTTGGCGATCAGATCCGCTTAGAGGCAGGCGACAGGGTTCCGGCAGATTTGCGGTTAACAGGCGCGACGGATTTGTTTGTTTCGCAATCAGTGATCACCGGTGAAAGTGCCATACTCGAAAAATTTCCGGAGGCTTTGCCCAAAGAACCGCAGAAACTGACAGATTACAGCAATATACTGTTCGGAGGCACGACAGTTGCAGGAGGAACGGGAACTGGGATTGTCCTGACAGTTGGTCAGGAGACAGTTTACGGTGGTCTGACTCCGTCTGTGGAGGCACGCAAGCAGAGATTTGACCGTGGTGCCAATTCGATCGCATGGGTGTTGATCCGATTTATGACAGTTTTAGTCCCGGTTGTGTTTCTTGCAAGCGGACTGACGAAGGGAGACTGGTTAGAAGCGTTTTTATTTGCACTTTCTGTTGCAGTCGGAATCACACCGGAGCTGCTTCCGATGGTGGTCAACGCCTGTCTGGCAAAAGGCAGTCATTCGATGGGAAAGAAACAGACAATCGTAAAAAATATCAATGCGATGCAGAGTTTTGGAAGCATGGATGTCCTGTGTGTGGATAAAACAGGAACATTGACCCAGGATACAGTCCTGCTGGAGTATTACATGGATATTCTCGGGAATGAGAGTCAGAAGGTGCTGGATTATGCATATCTGGCAAGTCATTATTCTACCGGAGTGGGAAATCATCTGGACGAGGCGATCTGCAAGGCGGAGAAAATGCAGGGAAAAGCAGATTACTACAGGCAGCTGACAGAAAAATATCAAAAGACAGATGAACTTCCTTTCGACTATAACCGACGTTTTTCCAGTGTATTATTGAATACGGGAGAAGAAAATATCTGGATCATCAAGGGAAGTATTGAGGAAGTTGCGAGGCAGTGCAGCATGATAGAATACCGTGGAGAGAAAACAGCGGCAGGTGCGGATATCCTGCAAAATGTTCACGCTGTGGTTGATGAAATGCTGGAAGACGGGATGAAGGTAATTGCAGTTGCCTATAAAACAATGAGCAGAGCAGCCCTTGTTCCCGAGGAAGAGCATGACTTTATTCTGTTGGGGTATCTGGCATTTTTTGATGCGCCAAAGAAGAGTGCCGCAAGTGCAATTCAGAAGCTTCACAGTCTTCATGTGAATGTAAAGGTGCTGACAGGAGATCAAAAACAAGTGGCACGATCCATTTGCAGGCGTATCGGAATTCCAACAGAGAGTTGTCTGACAGGAGCACAGCTGGATGCTCTTTCTGAAAATGAATTGCCCATAGCGGTTGAGAAAACAAATATTTTTGCAGAACTCTCGCCAAAACAGAAAGCCATGCTGGTGGAAACGCTGCAGACAAACGGGCATACAGTTGGATTTCTGGGAGACGGTCTGAATGATCTGCCGGCTGTTATCCGGGCAGATGTGGGGATTTCCGTTGAAAATGCAACAGAAGCGGTGCGGGAGAGTGCGAATGTCATCCTGCTGAAAAAGGATCTGAATGTGCTGGAAGAAGGTGTTTTAGAGGGAAGAGAAGCATTTGCCAATATGCTCAAATACATTAAGATTACGGCATCTTCTAATTTTGGCAATATTTGTGCGATTGTTGCAGCCAGCGTGTTACTGCCGTTTTTCCCGATGACTTCCATACAGCTGCTGCTTCTGAACCTGCTGTATGATATCCTTTGTCTGATTTTACCGTGGGATCATGTAGATGCAGATCTGTTGACAAAACCGTTGGAGTGGTCTGGCAGGACACTGGGAAAATTCATGACCTTTTTTGGACCGGTCAGTTCGCTGTTTGATCTGCTGACCTTTGTGTTTTTGTATTTTGTTCTTTGTCCGGGAGTGTGCGGCGGCTCTTTTGGAAGTCTTTCGGCGGAGAAGCAGAGCTTGTTTATTTCCATGTTTCAGACAGGGTGGTTTTTAGAATCCATGTGGACACAGGTATTGATTCTGCAGCTTCTGCGTACAAAACAGCTTCCGCTGATACAAAGCAGACCGGGGCGTATGGTCACGGGAGTTACGATTCTGGGGATTGTATTATTTACACTGCTGCCGGTTACTCCGGTAGGGAAGATGCTTGGAATGACTGCGATGCCTCCTGTCTATTTTCTGTTTTTGGTCGCAGATGTGATTGCGTATCTTCTGTTGGTCACACTGGCAAAAGCATTCTATATCAAAAAGAATCAGGATCTGATCTGAGAAAGGAGGAGCCGGAATATGAAAAAAAATATTGGTTATGTGAATCTGGATTCCTCCATTGCTCTGTGGCTTATGGAGCATCTGCCACCCGGTGAATTGAAAAACGGAATCGAAGATTTGCTGAATAAAGAATGCAGTTCTCTTATATTGGAATCAGATACGGATGAATTATCTGTGTGGGATCATTCGGTCATCCGCTGCGGTACGCTGGAAATTTATCCGAAATCTCGCAAGGTGGAGCAAAACGGAACAGAGATTTCTCTCACGCCGAAGGAATTTGATATCCTTTTGTTTCTTGCGCGCAATCGTGGGGAAGTCTTTACAAAGGAACAGATCTATCAGGCTGTGTGGGATGGAGAATATTTGATGGATGACAGCAATATTATGGCTTTTATTCGTAAGATCCGTAAAAAGATCGAACCCAATCCGGATGCTCCGGAGTATATAGTAACGATATGGGGAATCGGATACAAATTCAGTGACAGGCTGTAACAGTAACAATTCTTGCTAAATCGCAAGAAAATCGCAAGGTTTTGACTATGTGATTTTCTATGCGATTTTTTTATACTTTAATTAAACCCGTATTTGCGGGTTCTTATCGATATATTACATGAATGGATGGAGGTGAGAAAAATGGATTCTGACGGTAGTACGCAGATTTACAGGCAGATGTTTATAGAAAGAGAGAGGGCAGAATCTGTTTTTCTCCCTGAAATATAAGGATCTTGCCTCAAAAAGAAGGAGGTATAGACCGATGAATAAGAAAATAAATCGTATAGAAGTTCGTCAGACAGCACAGAAAGCTGCCATTCGAGATGAGCAGAATCGCCGCATTCAGTTTGCGGCAACACATCCTATACAGGAAACGTTAGGATATCTGAACACAACACTCTGTGGACTGGAACCGGGAAAAGTAGAGGAAAACCGTTCAGAATATGGTTCCAATAAAGTGACTCGTGAAAAAAAGAAAACTCTGCCGCAGAGACTGGCTGGTGCATTTATCAACCCGTTCACTGCGATTTTGTTTTGTCTGGCGCTGGTTTCATCCTTTACGGATATGATTTTTCCACATTTCTCTCTGTTTGGCTGTGTGCCAAAGGATTTTGACTGTCTGACGGTCGTCATTATTTTGACGATGGTATTTTTATCCGGAACGCTTCGTTTTGTACAGGAAAGCAGAAGCGGCAATGCGGCTGAAAAACTGCTTGCAATGATCACAACGACTTGTACTGTAACCCGCAAAGGTCAGGAAATGGCAGAAATTCCGCTGGATGAGGTGGTAGTGGGGGATATTGTTCACCTGTCTGCAGGGGACATGCTGCCTGCAGATGTGCGGATTCTGGATGCAAAGGATTTATTTGTCAGCCAGGCAAGCCTGACAGGAGAGAGCGAGCCCATTGAAAAGATACCGATGGTCAATGAGACCAGGGATGCAATTACGGATTACACTAATATTGCGTTTATGGGCAGCAATGTCATTTCCGGAAGTGCGTCAGCAGTCGTTGTTACAGTCGGGGATCATACACTGTTTGGTTCCATGGCCTCAGAAGTGGCGCATGAAGCAGTGGAAACAAGCTTCAGCAAAGGAGTCAACGCGGTATCGTGGGTGCTGATCCGGTTTATGCTGGTTATGGTTCCGCTGGTATTTGTGGCAAATGGTATTACAAAAGGCGACTGGCTCTCTGCCTTTTTATTTGGAATTTCCATTGCAGTGGGACTGACGCCGGAAATGCTGCCGATGATCGTAACTACTTGTCTTGCGAAAGGTGCTGTGTCCATGAGCAAGAAGCAGACGATCGTCAAAAATCTGAATTCTATTCAAAATTTTGGTGCGATCGACATTCTGTGTACAGACAAAACAGGAACACTGACACAGGATAAAGTTGTTCTCGAATATCATTTAAATGTAAATGGAGAGGATGACCTTCGTGTGCTCAGGCATGCGTATCTGAACAGTTACTTCCAGACAGGATATAAGAATCTGATGGATGTGGCGATCATCCAGAAAACAGAAGAGGAAGAAGCGGATGATCCACAGCTTGTTGATCTGTCCGAGCACTATGTAAAAGTGGATGAGATTCCCTTTGATTTCGCTCGCCGCAGACTGACGACGGTTGTACAGAATCGGGATGGAAAGACGCAGATGGTGACAAAGGGAGCGGTAGAAGAGATGCTTTCTATCTGCTCTTTTGCGGAGTGTGACGGAAAAGTGCGGCCAATGACAAAGGAATTAAAAAGCCGTATCCTTGCAACAGTAGATGATCTCAATGAGAAAGGATTTCGTGTGCTGGCAATCGCACAGAAAAGCAATCCGTCTCCGGCGGGTGCATTCGGTGTAACGGATGAGTGTGATATGGTGCTTATGGGATATCTTGCATTTCTTGATCCGCCGAAAGAGTCTACTGCGGATGCGATCAAGGCTTTAAAAGCCCATGGTGTGACAACGAAGATTTTGACCGGGGACAACGATAAAGTCACTCGTACAATCTGTAAGCAGGTAGGGCTTAAGGTAAGAAATATGCTGCTTGGTTCCGATCTGGAGAACATGAGTGATCAGGAATTGGCAAAAGCAGCAGAAACTACAGATGTTTTTGCAAAGCTGACACCGGATCAGAAAGCGAGAGTGGTGTCTGTATTTCGTGAAAATGGCCATACAGTCGGCTTTATGGGAGATGGTATTAACGATGCTTCGGCAATGAAATCCGCAGACATTGGAATTTCTGTTGATACAGCAGTAGATGTGGCGAAAGAATCCGCAGATATTGTGCTGCTGGAAAAAGATCTGATGGTTCTGGAAGAAGGAATTATTGAAGGACGCAAGACATATGCAAATATGATCAAGTACATCAAGATGACGGCAAGCTCTAACTTTGGAAACATGTTTTCCGTATTGGCGGCATCGGCACTGCTTCCGTTTTTGCCGATGGAAAGCCTGCAGCTGATCTTTTTGAATCTGATCTATGACCTTTCCTGTACTGCAATTCCATGGGATAATGTGGACGAAGAGTTTATTTCTGTACCCCGCAAATGGGATGCGTCCAGTGTGGGCAGCTTTATGATGTGGATCGGACCGACAAGTTCGGTTTTTGACTGGATGACTTATATTTTTATGTACTTTGTATTTTGTCCGCTCTTTGTTTCCAGGGGAGTGCTGTACAATGATCTTGCCAGTCATTTTGCCGGCGCAGATTTGGTACGGATGCAGACGGCTTATGTTGCAATGTTTCAGACGGGATGGTTTATCGAATCTATGTGGAGCCAGACTCTGGTCATCCATATGATCCGCACACCAAAACTTCCGTTTATTCAAAGCCATGCATCTGCACCACTGACGCTGATGACATTTACAGGAATCGGAGTGCTGACGATCATTCCATTTACTACATTTGGCAGAATGTTGGGATTTGTGGCACTGCCGACGGCATATTTTGCGTATCTGATTCCGTGCATCCTGCTTTATATGGTGCTGGCAACAAGTTTGAAAAAAGCATATGTGCGTCATTATGGAGAATTGCTGTAAAAGGAGGAATGAAGGATGAACTGGACAAATCTTTGGATAAAATTATTTGGAACAACGAAGTTTATGGGACTCGATATGGGATTCTGGGTATCGATTGCAGTTGTGATCGTGGTTGTGATCCTTATGAATGTAATATTCTGGAATATGGAGCTGACAGAAAAATAAAGGATAAAATATTTCCCTCAAAAATCAGAAAATAAATGACGGTACAGCTTTCAAATGGTATAATCAAATCATATGATCCAAAGGAAGCGTGAGTGAAAAGAGAGGGTGGTTATCCATGCGTATGAAAGAGAAAAAGGTACTTCTGTTTCTGGCTCTGATGTTTCTGTGCATATGCAGTCCCATGAGAGCAGAGGCAAGAGCAGGAGGAGCCAGCGGCGGTTCTTCCGGAGGCGGAGGAGGCTTTAGTTCCGGAGGCGGCAGTTATTACAGTTCGCATTCCAACCGTACCGGCAGAAGTTCCAGTCCGGTAAGCAGTGTTGTCATGTTTGGGGGATTTTTCCTGATGGCGAATGCGGGAGTCGTACTGTTTTTTGTCAAATCCAGAAGGGCATCTTCCAAAAGCTACCGGGAGATGAGGCAGTATCAGCAGTTTGGGGACAACTGGGATATCAATGAGATCCAGGAGCAGGTGAAGAATGCATATTTTGTGATCCAGGAATGCTGGAAGCGTCAGGATCCGGATTATGCAAAGGACTATATGAGTCAGAAATGTTACGATGATTTTGTAATGAAGCTGGGGTGGATGCAGGTTCGAAATGAAGTTCCGGTGCAGAAAAATGAACGGCTTTTAAGTGCGGTGCCGGTACATACATTTGACGATCTGGGGAAAGATCAGGATTATATCTGGTATTTGATCCACGGAAAAATGATCGATTATGTGGTGGATGAAAAGACGGGAAGGATGATACGCGGAAGCAGGAAAAATGAAGCGTTCTATGAATACTGGAAATTTATTCACCTGAACGGACACTGGGTTCTGGATGAAATCAGGCAGAAGGATGAAATGGATATCGATGAGTTTGCAAATTCATAAGAAAGATATTTGCAAAATCAGGGAAAAACGGTTACAATAGTCTACGGAATGAAAGAGGTAAATTCCATACAGGAATTACAAATTCACAGATAAAGTAAAAGGAGATATGGACATGAGTAAAAAACCAACCGTATTGATGATCTTAGATGGATATGGACTGAATGATACAACAAAAGGAAATGCTGTGGCAGAAGGAAAGACTCCGGTCATGGATAAACTGATGGCAGAGTATCCGTTTGTAAAAGGAAATGCAAGTGGAATGGCAGTCGGACTTCCGGAAGGTCAGATGGGAAACTCTGAGGTAGGACATCTGAACATGGGAGCAGGACGCATCATTTACCAGGAACTGACAAAGATCACAAAAGCGATCGAAGATGGAGATTTCTTTGAGAATCAGGCGCTGCTTGCAGCATGCAAAAATGCAAAAGAGAACAATACAGCTCTTCATATGATGGGACTGGTTTCTGACGGTGGTGTACACAGCCATAACGGACATATTTACGGACTTCTGGAGCTTGCAAAGAGACAGGGTGTAGAAAAAGTGTATGTACACTGTTTCCTGGACGGACGTGACACTCCGCCGGCATCCGGAAAAGAATATGTAGAAGCTCTGGAAGCAAAAATGAAAGAAATCGGTATCGGAGAAGTGGCATCTGTCAGCGGACGTTACTATGCAATGGACAGAGATAACCGCTGGGATCGTGTGGAGAGAGCTTACAATGCACTGGTAAAAGGAGAAGGCGTACAGGCAGAATCTGCGACAGCAGGGATTCAGGCTTCTTACGATGCAGATAAGACAGATGAGTTCGTAGAACCAATGGTGATCGTAAAAGACGGTGCACCGGTGGCAACTGTAAAAGATGGAGATTCTGTGATCTTCTTCAACTTCCGCCCAGACCGTGCAAGAGAGATCACAAGAACATTCTGTGATGATAACTTTGAAGGATTTGACAGAGGAGAGAGAGTCAAGACAACATTTGTATGCTTTACAGAGTATGATGTGACGATCCAGAATAAGCAGGTAGCATTTGTAAAAGAAGAGATCACAAATACATTCGGTGAATTTCTGGCAGCACACAACATGACACAGGCTCGTATTGCAGAGACTGAAAAATATGCACATGTAACATTCTTCTTCAACGGTGGAGTAGAAGAACCAAACAAGGGAGAAGACAGAATCCTTGTAAAATCTCCAAAAGTGGCAACTTACGATCTGAAACCGGAGATGAGTGCATATGAAGTATGCGATAAGCTGGTAGATGCGATCAAATCTGACAAATATGATGTGATCATTATCAATTTTGCAAATCCGGATATGGTCGGACATACTGGAGTAGAAGATGCAGCGATCAAAGCGATCGAAGCAGTGGATGAGTGTGTAGGAAAAGCAGTGGATGCACTGAAAGAAGTGGACGGACAGATGTTCATCTGTGCAGATCATGGAAATGCAGAACAGCTGATCGATGAGACAACAGGTGAGCCGTTTACGGCACATACAACAAATCCGGTACCGTTTATTCTTGTGAATGCTGATCCGGCTTACAAACTGAGAGAAGGCGGATGCCTGGCAGACATCGCTCCTACACTGATCGAGCTGATGGGAATGGAGCAGCCAAAAGAAATGACAGGAAAATCTCTGCTTGTAAAATAATCGCAGAGAACAGGTTGTTTCAACAGGAATAGAAATACAGGGAAGATACAGCAGGCAGAGGTTTGGAATTTTTTCGGGCTTCTGCCTGCTTTGTAAGAAAGGCATATTATGAGAGAGAAACTGACCCAAAGTGATGTCAAAAAGATTCAGCAGGAGATTGAACACAGAAAGCTGGTAGAGCGCAAAGAACTCATTGAAGCGGTCAAAGAGGCACGCTCTCACGGGGATCTGAGCGAAAATTTTGAATACCATGCGGCGAAAAAAGAGAAGAACAGAAATGAAAGCCGGATCCGTTATCTGGAGAGAATGTTAAAGACTGCAGTTATTGTAGAGGACCATTCCGGTGCAGATGAAGTTGGATTAAACAATACCGTTCAGGTATACTGTGAGGATGATGACGAGCTGGAGACGTACCGGATCGTAACTTCAGTGAGAGGAAGCTCCCTAAACGGACTGATCAGCATTGAATCACCGATCGGTAAAGCCCTTTTGGGACACAAAGTAGGCGATCGGGTATTTGTCAAAGTAAATGATGAGTTCGGTTATTATGTAGTGATCAAAAAAATAGAGAATACACAGGATGAAGATGCAGACAAGATCCGCAGCTTTTAGAAGGAGGAGAACATGGCATATCAGTATGAACTTGTCCTGTTTGATCTGGACGGAACGTTGACAGATTCCGGTCTCGGAATCATGAACAGTGTCCAGTATGCATTGAAAAAAATCGGCAGGGGCGTAGAAAATCTGGAAGAGCTTAAATGCTTCGTGGGACCGCCGCTTGCACAGCAGTTTGCAAAATTCTGCGGGTTTTCAGATGAAAAAGGGCATCAGATGGTAGAATTTTACCGGGAATATTACGAAGGAAAAGGGATGCTTGAAAATGCTGTTTATGATGGCATCCCGGAAGTACTGGAACAGTTAAAAAATGCGGGAATCCGTCTGGCAGTTGCGACATCCAAGCCGGAGAAATATGCAAGGAAGATTGCAGAGCATTTTAAGATCGCGCCATATTTTGAGTTTATCGGAGGGGCAAATATGGACGGAAGCCGTACGAAAAAGGCAGAAGTCATTGAGTATGTGCTGAAAAACTGTAAAGTAGAAGACAGGCAGTCGGTGCTGATGGTCGGTGACAGAGAACATGATATCTTGGGAGCAAAGGCATGCAAAGTGTCTGCATTGGGAGTCTTATATGGCTATGGTGACAGAGCGGAGCTTGAAGATGCAGGCGCTGACTGGATCGTGAGTACGCCGGCAAAGATTACGGAAAAAATACTGGGAAGGGAATGAACTGGTCAGTTTAACAAAAAATTTTGTCAGAACCCGGTATAGATTTAACATAACATCCTTACAATAAATGTTGGATAAGAACATGAGAAAAAGATTGTGAGGAATCAATATGTATACAAGATTATGGAAACTGATCACAAAACACATGGAAGAAAATTCCAGAATGGCAGTGTTTCTGACTTCTGCAATGCTGATCTGGACAATTGGAATTACGATGGCAGGAATTTTGGTCTGTATCATCAAGCATATGAATGTGATATGCAGGCTGAGTGATCTGATCTGTGCCGGAATCTATGCAGGACTGGTCTTTGGGCTTTTTGGCGGCGGATGCTTTTTATGGAATCACAGAAATCATTTATATAAACAATAAGAGCGAGGCTTATAGATGAGAAGAATGGACTTTACAACGGAGCATGTAGAATCATTTCAGCCGGGAGAGACATATGAGGTGACGGAGTGCGTACTTCCGTCCTCCTATTATTATGTGCTGGAACATGCTCTGGGTATCAGTAAAAATTTTAAGAATGCGGAGCGTTTAAAGACAACGACAGGAACAGTTGTTGATACGAGAAAAACGTCACGTTTTGATTTTGTAATCTTGGAATTTGACGAGTAATGCAGTATAATAACAGAAGAAAAATCCAAACGAGGTGATAAGAATGAACCCAGAAAGAATTGAAGCAATGTGCGGTGGAAAGGGACATGTGCTGATCAAGCATATTCTCGGAGAAAAAGAGATGAATGGAAAGTGCGGGCTTTACGCGGAAGTGACTCTGGAGCCGGGGTGTTCCCTTGGTTACCATGAACATCATGGAGAAAGTGAGACGTATTACATCCTGACCGGAGAGGGCAATTATGACGACAATGGAAGAATCCGCCCGGTAAAAGCCGGTGATGTGACATTTACACCGGATGGATGCGGACATGCACTGACCAATACCGGTGATACAGATCTTGTGTTCATGGCACTGATCATTAAAGACTGATGAAAAAGACAGTCATTCCCAAAAGAACAGGAATGACTGTCTTTTTTTATGCTTTCTGATCAAGAAGACATCGCCGGTTATATACAAGATGCAGATACATGGCATCTTTGGCGCGCAGCGTATCGTGTGCTGCGATTGCATCGGTGATCTCCCGGTGTGTTTCAATCGTTTCATGTAAAAGCCGATTGTTTGTCAGTTGGATAAAAAGCGGGATCGAGCTGTTGATTACGGGAATCAGCCGCGGAACGACCAGATTTTTACTGCTCATGGCAATGGCAGTGTGAAACTCAATGTCCTTTCCAGTGTGATCTTCCCCACGAAGGAGGAGTGCTTCGACTTCATCACACAGCGTAGAGATCTTGCGGATATCGGTCTCTTCGGCATGCAGGGCTGCCATTTCGGCAATGGCAGGCTCCAGCAGAAAACGAACATCCAGAAGATCCAGTGTCAGCTTTTTCTTGTCATCAATAAAGGTAAATCCAAGCGGATCGTCAACAACTCCGGGGGAGGCGGCAACATATGTTCCGGAACCCTGACGGATTGTTACAATATTTCTGGATGCGAGCAGTTTCATGGCTTCCCGGATGGAGCTTCGTCCGGCTCCCATTTTTTCAGAGAGAACGGATTCGTTGGGAAGTTTGTCGTTGGGCTGGAGCTGCTCTTCTAAAATATAGGCAATGATATCGTCAGATAACTTCTCAGGTAAACTCTTTTCAGTTGAATTCATCATATGACTTTTCCTCTTTTCTACAAATATAACGCAATAAATATAGGATAAAATAAGAAAAAACAAATGTCAAACAATAAAAACACACAAAAAACAAGTAAATAAATTGTGAAATATTACGGGTTGATTTTCTGGTTTAAAGATTTTAGAATAAAGTCATCAGATGAATTCAAAGCATTTGAAAGAAAATCTTTGGAAAAAGGAGAAAAAGCAACAAAATGGTCAGATGTATTAAACAAGGAAAACATATGATGAATGTAAGGGGGAAGGGAAGATGACAGAACCAGTATTTTATGCAGATCCGATGCGCTTATTGATCGCATCCGTAGCAGGAATTCTTTTATTGTTATTTTTGATCATCAAGCTGAAGCTTCATCCGGTAATTTCTATGATGATTTCCGCTGTACTGATCGGAATTGGTGCAGGCATGCCGTTACATATGATCGGGGAGACGGTAGAAAAGGGCGTAGGAAAGACATTGCAGGGAATTGCACTTTTGATCGGATTGGGATCCATGTTTGGCGGAATTCTTGAAGTCAGCGGAGGAGCCCAGCAGATGGCACAGACGCTGATCCGCAGATTCGGTCAGAAAAAAGCAGGATGGGCATTGGGGCTTACGGGGCTTGTGCTCGGTACAACCGTATTTTTTGAAGCCGGAGTCGTGATCCTGATTCCGCTGGCGTTCAATGTGGCAAAGCAGACAAAAAAATCAACGTTATATTACGCGATCCCTCTTTTGGCAGGGCTGGCATCCGGATATGCGTTTGTTCCGCCGTCAGCAGGTTCTGTTCTGGTTGCAAACGCACTGGGTGTGAATCTGGGGACGATGATGGCGGTCGGAATTCCGGTTGCACTGATTTCCACAGTAGTTGCAGGAATTATCTGGGGAAAAATCATAGGAAATAAAATCTATACTAAACTCCCTGCGAATGTAGAGGAAATTGCAGATATAGATAAAAATCTTCCATCCTTCGGGATTGTATTCACGATCATTTTAATTCCGCTTATTCTGATCTTGTTCAGCACGATCTCCGGATATCTTCCGATTCCGGAAAGTGCGCAGTCAGTTCTTCAGTTTTTAGGAGAACCGTTTGTGGCATTGACGATCGCAACTCTGACAGCAATGTACATGCTGGGAACAAGAATGGGATATAACAGAGACCAGCTGAAAAAGATTCTGGATCACTCCTTAAGACCGGTTGGAATGATTCTGCTTGTAATCGCAAGTGGCGGAGTGATTCGCTGGATGCTGCAGGATTCGGGACTTGGAAATATCATTGGACCGATCCTGGAAAAGAGCGGGATGCCGCTGATCGTGATCGCATTTCTCATTGCGTTTCTGGTACGTGCTTCTGTGGGAAGTTCAATCGTAGCAATGACGATGGCTTCCGGGATCATGGCGTCAATGCCGGCTATGGCAGACAGCTCTACACTGTACAGAGCAGCGATGTGCTGTGCGATCTGTGGCGGAGCGACGGCACTGAGTCATGTAAATGATGCCGGATTCTGGCTGGTAAGTACATTTTTGGAGATTGATGAGAAGACAACATTAAAATCATGGACGATCATGGAAACATTGATCGGAATCACAGGTCTGATTCTGGGACTGGTGATCTCGATCTTCGCATAATAAAGGAGGAGCGTATATGAAGATCATACCCGTGTATTTGAGAGACATGCAGGATGCAAAACATCTTGTGCAGGCGGCAGAAGCCTGCAAAAAAGAAGTAGATCTGCTCTGCGGACGTTATGTGGTGGATGCAAAATCAATGCTGGGTGTGTTTAGCCTTCCTTGCTTTGACGATGTAAAAATGCGGGTGGAGGACGAAGATGCAAAAATTTTGATTCAATATTTGGAACAGGGAAATGTTATCAGAATGGAGGAAAATTAAGATGGAACTGACAAGTCAGAAATTAAGAAAAATCGCACCGGAGCTGGATCCTTTGAGATTGGGAACAGGATGGAAGCTGGAGGATCTCTCCAAACCACAGATCATGATTGAAAGTACATTCGGAGACAGTCATCCGGGAAGCGGACATCTTCTGGATCTGGTCGAAGAGGCAAGACAGGGTGTTGCAGAGGCAGGTGGTTTCGGAGCTCGTTATTTCTGTACGGATATCTGTGATGGAGAAGCACAGGGACATGATGGAATCAACTATTCACTGCCGTCCAGAGATATGATGGCAAATATGATTGAAATTCATGCAAATGCAACTCCGTTTGATGGTGGAGTATTTATTGCAAGCTGTGATAAAGGAATGCCGGCACATTTGATGGCGGTAGGAAGAATCAATATTCCGTCTATTATCGTGACAGGCGGTGTGATGGATGCAGGTCCGGATCTTCTTACACTGGAGCAGATTGGAAAGTACAATGCAATGTGTGAACGTGGAGAGATCACAAAAGAAAAGATGGAATTTTACAAACATAATGCATGTCCATCCTGCGGAGCCTGCTCGTTCATGGGAACAGCATCCACAATGCAGGTAATGGCAGAAGCGCTGGGACTGATGCTCCCGGGAAGTGCACTGATGCCGGCAACCAGCAAGGATTTAAGAGAGTTTGCAAAAAAAGCCGGAAAACAGGCAGTCTGGCTGGCAGAGCATAACCTGACTCCGGACAAGATCGTAACGATGAAGTCCTTCGAAAATGCAATCATGGTACATGCGGCAATTTCCGGTTCTACCAATTCTCTGTTACATATTCCGGCAATTGCCAAGGAATTTGGAATTGAGATTGACGGAGATACATTTGACCGTCTGCACAGAGGCGCACACTATCTGCTCAACATCCGTCCGGCAGGAGAATGGCCGGCACAGTTCTTCTATTATGCAGGAGGGGTTCCGACGATCATGGAAGAGATCAAGGATATGCTGCATCTGGATGTTATGACAGTGACAGGAAAAACACTGGGAGAAAACCTGGAAGAGCTGAAGAAAAATGGATTCTACGATAAATGCCAGAGTTACCTGGATCAGTGGAATTTAAAGAGGGAAGATGTGATCCGGCCGTTTGACAGACCATTCGGAACAGATGGAAGCATTGCGATCCTCAAAGGAAATCTGGCACCGGATGGAGCAGTTGTAAAACACACGGTAGTGCCAAAAGAGATGTTTGAAGCAGTTCTTCGGGCGAGACCGTTTGACTGTGAGGAAGATGCGATCCATGCAGTACTGACACATGAGATTCAGCCGGGCGATGCGGTGATCATCCGTTATGAAGGTCCAAAAGGAAGCGGAATGCCGGAAATGTTTTACACGACAGAAGCAATTGCATCAGATGCAACGCTTGGTGCAAGTATTGCACTTCTGACAGACGGTAGATTTTCCGGAGCATCCAAAGGTCCTGCAATCGGACATATCTCTCCGGAAGCAGCACAGGGCGGACCGATTGCCCTGGTGGAAGAAAATGATCTGATCGAGATCAGCATTTCAAACAGGGTTCTTCGAATCGTGGGAGTAAATGGTGAGAGAAAATCAGAGGAAGAAATGGAAGCAATCTTAAAAGAAAGAAAAAGCCGCTGGCAGCCAAGAGAAAACAAATATACAAAAGGTGTTTTAAAGCAGTTTGCGGAAAAGGCTGTGTCTCCGATGAAGGGCGGTTATATGGAATAGGAGCTGCTGGAAACAGTGACGAATAGGATCCGGATAGGGATACCAGAGATGAATTTCTGTGCAAAAGAGTTCATCTCTGGTATTTTTGTGATATAATGATGAAATCCGGCATGATCACAAGTCGGAAATGACAGCAAAGGAGAACATTGGTGAGATGTTGAATTATATTCGTTTTTCGACCAGAAAAGGCGAAAACAAGACATTGATAGAGATTCGTACTGCGAAAGACTGCAGGCTGGATGCAGTGATAGAGAGTGTGTCCTATCCATTTTTTGAATGCGCGTATTCACTGACCGCAGAGCATGGAGAAGAGTGGCTTCTGCGGATTGCAGATTTACATATGGAAAACTGGAAAGAGGTCTATATGCCGTCAGATGCTATACCTGATGAAGATGATGAGAACTGGGAAGTGGCATATTGTGAACAGGGCGAGAAGGAGAAAAAATCTGTGGGACGCGGCGTTTATCCGGATAACTGGAAAGAATTTTTGAAGATCATGGATGAGATCGTGCCAACTTCCATTCCCGGACAGATTAATAAAATCACTTTGGAATATCAGAGAAATGTCCGGTTCACGCAGAAAAATGAAGAGGGAACTCAAAATGAGACTGTCAACTGGGATTATAAAGAAGAAATGATCCTGGACCGGTATGAGGAAACTCTGACGATCCGTCAGGTGATCGCTCCGGGGCGGGAATTGACCAAAGAATATCATATGCGGGATGAGATTCCGGAGCTGATGGATAAGTGCATGGAATATCTTGGAAAACTGAAAAGTACCTCCGGTCAGCAGGAGCCGGACAGTGCAGCATTTAAGCTTTCCCTGGAATGCGGTGCAAGTACCAGCCGCGTGGTGACAGGAACATATAACCGGAGAGGACTTCCGGAAGGATGGGATGCATTTATCCGGGAGATCGCGGGATACATCCGGTTTTATGAAAGCTATGAAGATATTCTGAATCCTTATATTTATCGTCGTGGAAGACGTCAGGGAGAACAGATTATCTGCAGCGTGGTCTTTCATGAAAAAGGAGAGAAGCATCCGTATCTGACAGAGGATGAACATCTGGAAGTGGGAGATAAAGTGCTGGTTCAGGCAGGGCCGTACAAACAGGAGCTTCCCGGCAAGATCGTGTCAATTGATTATTATCGAAAAGAAGATCTGCCGGAAGAAATGGGAGATATTGGTGAGATTTTGAAAAAAATCGAAGAGTAAATGTAGTAATAAAATACGAAAGATAAGTGGAGAAACATAGATGAACTATTCAATGATGGAGTTGGTATGGCTGCTTTTGATCTACTCTTTTCTGGGATGGGTGGTCGAAACGATTGTCGGCACAGTGAAAAAGAAAAAGTTTGTAAACCGTGGATTTTCGACAGGTCCGTTCTGTCTGGTGTATGGAACCGCAGCAGTATTTATGGCAGTCACGATGGAAGAACTGATGGCAGAGCCTGTCTTTCAGCTGATCGGCTGTGGAGTGCTTGCAACGATCATAGAGTGGATGGCAGGAAAAATCCTGGAGCGCTTAAATCAGCACAAATGGTGGGACTATTCGAACAAGAAATGGAATTTTGACGGATACATATGCCTACAGTATTCTGTATTATGGGCAGTGCTCGGATTTGTGGCTGTACGGTATGGAGATGCTTTTTTTCTGATAGTATATCACATGATTCCGACGCTGATCCGGGAGATTCTGCTCTGGATTTTGCTAGCAGGAATGGCTCTGGATATTTCTGCATCGCTGGCAGCAGTATTTCATATCCGGAAAGAGATGCCGACTGCAATCCGGTGGAATAAGAAAGTAGCAGTATGGACGCAGAAATTTGCATTAATGATCGTGGGTCATGTAGAAAAACGAATGGCGAAGGCATATCCTGTGATCATGGAAAAGACAGAGCAGATAGAAAAAGAAGGGAACTTTGCAGAAGGGTGCGGGTTTTATAAACTATTCTGGCTGTTTTTGATCGGAGCAGTGCTTGGAGACTTTACAGAGACGATCTTCTGTCGTCTGACAGCCGGAGTATGGATGAGCAGGAGCAGCCTTGTATGGGGACCGTTCAGTATTGTATGGGGGCTGGCGATTGCCATTGCAACGGCACTTTTATACAAGGACAGAGAAAAGCCGGACCGGCATATTTTTATTGTAGGTACATTTTTAGGCGGAGCATATGAATATGTCTGCAGTGTATTTACAGAGATTGTGTTTGGAAAAGTATTCTGGGACTACAGTAAGATTCCGTTTAACCTGGGTGGGCGTATCAATCTGTTGTACTGCTTTTTCTGGGGGATCGCAGCGGTGATCTGGATCAAGGTATTGTATCCGAAATTTGCAGGATGGATTGAAAAGATTCCGATGCTCTGGGGATATGTGCTGACCTGGATTCTGGTTGTGTTTATGGCAGTGAATATTCTGGTATCTATGGCGGCACTGGTGCGCTATGATATGCGTGCCAATGGAAGACCGGCAGAGAGTGGCTGGGAAAAAGTGATCGATGAACATTTTGATGATGAAAGAATGGATCGGATTTATCCGAATGCGAAGCCAAGATAGAAAACGGGCGGGAAAAGTAATGCTGTGACTTTTCCCGCCTGTGTTATTTATGGACTCGTACCAGCCCGATTCCAAGTGCACCGGGACCGGTGTGACATCCGATACTCATTGTAAGTGGAAGCTGAAACAATTCCAGATCCGGGTATCGTTTTTTCATTTCTTCTTTAAAAAATTCCAATGTATCAGGATCCATCTGTGTATATGCAATACCGGCTTTGAGCAGTCCCTGAGTATGGAGTGCAGAGAGTCTTCCGGAGAGATCTTTATCAAGTGCTTTGCACATGGCTTTAAAAGCAGACTTCATTCCCCGGGTTTTGGTATAGGCGTCCAGCTTGTCTCCCTGAATTGTAAGAACCGGCTTTAAATTCAATACGGTTCCGATGGCAGCAGCTGCTGCTGTGATACGACCGCCTTTTTTTAAATATTCCAAAGTGTCTACCGCAATGTAGATGGTGGCATCCATGGCTTCCGTTTCCAGAATTTCTTTGATCTGCGCCCCGGTGAATCCCTGGCGGGTAAGTTCGACTGCATCCAGAACGGATTGTGCCTGTGTAACAGAAATCCGGTGATTGTCCACAACATGCACCCGCCCTTTGAAATATTCTTCCTGCGCAAGGAGCAGGGCAGTCTGGCAGGAATTGCTCAGTCCGCTGGACATTGGAACATGAACGACTTCATCATGTTCTTTCAGCAGCTGATCCCACATCTTCATGACATCCGCAGGCGATGGCTGAGAAGTTGTAACAGGTTCTCCGGAAGAAAGTTTCCGGTAAAACTCTTCTGATGTGATATTGCATCCTTCATAAAAAGTGTCTTCCCCAACAAGGACAGGCATTGGAAGTATGTGAATGTGATACTTCTGCGCATCATCAGGCGTGATCCCACAATTACTGTCTGTCATAATTGCTATCTTTGGCATAAAATCCTCCCTTAATCCGTAACCCGCCGTTTCTATGGTGAAAGGCGAAAATAGCTTACATATTGACTGTTATTTTAACAAGTGTTAAGATTATAGCAAATCCGAAATCTAAAGACAATGAACAATATTTGTAAAATGTTAGTTAATTATACAGAAAGAGGAAAATGTAAATCATGGAAGACAGAAGAGTGATCAAAACCAAGAAAAATTTGAAGGCAACCTTGATCGAAATGATGGGAGAGATCTCATTTGAGCAGATTTCTATTACAGAATTGTGCAAGCGGGCAGAAATCAGCAGAATTACTTTTTACGCACACTACAGTGATAAATACGCACTGGCAGATGATATTTTCAGTGATATGCTTCAGATCGGAACGGATATCTATCGTACAAAACAGGAAAAAGAAAATCCGGGAAATGATCTTGTAATGGGATATTGCAATATGTTAAACAGTATTCTGGAAGTGTATTATGACTGTTTTGCATTTTTCCAGTATACCAGCCCGCAGAAAAACCCGTATCTTGCATCTGCATTTTACACTATTGTACTGGAAACAATTGAAAATCATACCAATAAAATCCGACAGAATGTAGAAGTGAAATATTCCCCGAAGAAAATTGCAGGTTTCTTGTGTTTTGGGATGCTTGGATTTATCAATGAGGCACATGGTGAGAAAACATCGATTGAAGAGATCAAAAGAGAGGCAAATCAGTTGCTTAGGGATATACTGCAGTCTGGAGTGCTGGTAAAATAATGGTAAATAGTAAAACAAAAAACGCTGCCAAAGATAAATGTACCCCCGGCGGCGTTTTGTCGTTCTCAATCTATTTTGCATACTTACGAACCAGACAGGAAATAACTCCCGCCAGACAGAGCCCAAGCAGGGCGTTGTGCATGGAACCGAATACATCCAGAGCACCGCGGATTCCTTTTAACACATCCGGAGACTGTGGAATGATCTGGTTGATCCAAAAGGATGCATAAGAGCACACATAGATAAAAATAAATGAGAAAAGTCCACGTCCGGTATCTTCTTTATAAGTCTTTCTGCCGTCACGGACACGAACCCGTGTCATAGCCCATAAAAAGGAGATGCATTCAAATAAAAGAAAAAATCCGGCGACTCCGGCATAAGCGGCCAGACAATAATTCTTTTCTTCTACTGCAGTTACAGGATCTCCGTAAGGAGCACTGCCGCGCCAGAAATTATAAGCCAGGAAAGCGGCTGTTCCTGCGATCAGCAAAAGAGAAACGAAACGGATGATAATGCTGGCTGTTTTATAAATGGCTTTTCCCCCATATTTTGCAGTGGTTTTTACAGGAGAAAGCAGGTCACTTTTCCTTTTGGAAGAAGACTTTTCTCTGCGGGGGCGTTCATCCTCGTAATCATCAGAATCAGAGGTCGGGCGTTTTGAACGTGATGGATTTTTTCTTCTGTCAGGTTCTTTTTCCCATTGATGGTTTTTTCGGCCGGACTGTGGAGAAACGGATCCATTTGTGATCGGATCCATTAAAATGGTCTCGTCTCCCTGCAGCGGCATTTGAATATTCTTTTTCTTTTTACCGGAAGCCCGGGGCTTTGGCTGTGATTTTAAATCTACGGTTTGAAATTCACGCTTTGTCAGTGGTTCTTCTTCATAATGAAAGATTGGATCGTCTTCATAAGTGACTTCAAAATCCTGATTAAAAAAATGTTCGTTGTTGTTCTTGGAACTCATGGAAATCCTCCTTCCGAATGCTCCTATTCTATCCTGTTTTTGAAAAATCCTCAAGAGAAGACGGGGAAAATTTAGAAAGATTTAAAAATTTCTGATGCGTTGACGCTAACCTCCATTTTGCGTATAATAAAACCAATTGAAACAAAATGGAGGCAGATTATGAAAGCAAAGAAAGTTCTCTCAGGCGCATTGGCAGCGATTCTTTTGACTCTTACACCGGGTGTGGCTGTGTGTGCAGAGGAGATGGCCGGGCAGGAGCAGACGGAAAATACACAAGTACTGTCTGCACAGGAGCAGGAAAACCAGGAAAAAGCAGCATCTTATGCGGAGAAAATAGATACAAACGAGATTTCGAACTGGCCACAGGGACCCGCGATCTATGCGGCTTCCGGCATTGTGATGGACATGAACAGCGGGGCAGTGCTTTATGCAAAAAAGGCCGAAGAAAAAAGATATCCTGCGAGTATTACGAAAGTGTTGAGTGTTTTGACTGCATTACAGTATGCGAAAATGTCCGATACCGTTGTGTTTTCAGAGGACAGTATTTCTTTTTTGCAGTGGGATGATGCGCAGATCGGGATGAAGCCCGGGGAAGAAATCAGCATGGAGTCAGCACTTTATGGGATGCTTCTGGCTTCGGCAAATGAAGTCTCCTATGCGGTGGCGGAAAATGTAGGAAAGCAGTACTTAAATGGCGGATATGCGGAGTTTATAGAAGAGATGAACCGGATATCTCAGGAATTGGGATGTACCAGTTCAAACTGGGTCAATGCAAATGGGCTTCATGATGACAACCACTATACAACAGCGCATGATATGGCGAGAATTGCAGCGGCAGCTTATCAGAATGAAGAGTTTCGAAGACTGGAGACAACGCTGGAATACAAAGTTCCACCGACGAATCTGACTGCGGAAGAAAGGATTCTGGATCAGAATCATAAAATGCTCTGGCCGGAAAACTATTATTACTATGCGAATGCGAAAGCGGGAAAGACCGGATATACAGATCAGTCAAAGACAACGCTTGTGACGATGGCGGAAGGAAATGATATGCAGCTGGCAGCGGTGGTGCTTCATACATATGGAGTAGATGCTTATACGGATACGAGGTCTATGTATGATTATGCATTTACAAATTTTGAAAGGCTGAATCTGAGGGAATGTGAAACTTCATCAGATATTGAAAGTTTTGACAAGGAAGATGCCTATGTTGTGGTTCCAAAGGGCGTTTCGTTTTCAGAATTGGAAAAAGAGTATGTTCCAAATGAAAAGGAAGGAGTAAGACAGGCTGCGGTAGAGTATTTTTATCACGGACAGCCAGTGGGGAGTGCGAAAGCAACATTGACAGAAGAAGCGTTTTCCGCATTGACAGGATCTGATAAAAAAATAAAGATCGAGTCGGTAAAACAGGAAAAGAAGGCTGAAAAATCAGAGCAAACAGAGCAGAAAAAGCTGTCAAAACTGACAGTTGTGCTTGCACTGGCAGTAATTTTGCCATTAGGATATATTATTCTGGTCGTTATTTTGTATAAACTAAATATGAGGTGGAGAAACCGGAAAAAGTAGATCGATACGGATGGGACGCATAAACACGCCCATCCGTATTTTTAATGATGATGTTTCAGGCAGTAAAGATCGTGGAACAGATATCCGGCAAAAATCAGAATCGCTGCAAAAAACAAAAAGCAGCAGGTGAGAATCAGTTCCGGAAGTGAGCGCTTCCACAGGGAAAGAGGCAGCCTGTATCCAAGAAAGGAAATATGAAACATTGCGACCAGTGTCAGAAGCAGCACTCCGAATTTTTCAAAAAAGATCCGTGCTTTGATCTTATAATAATCCTGTCGCCTGAGCGGAAGTGTCAGATATCTGGTAACACGGGATGAAATCACTCCGTTTTCTGCGATGAGAAAAAGCTCATAACAGAGATAGCAGCAGAGTCCGAAAATACCGAAAATAAACCAGACAGGGAGAAAGGTGGCAGGATCCGGGATCAATCCTTTTGAAAGAGCATGATAGGCGTTCTGCATCTCAAACTGGGAGGTCGGAAGATAAAGGAAAAACAAGGTTCCTGTTAACAGCCAGTATCCTCCAAAATGAAAGGTTTGCTTCTCTATGTGGTAAACATTGTGGTTCATATAAGTCACCTCCTAAGAATTACGGGACAGCAGGTCTCGTATATGTGTATGAGAGCGTTTTAATTTGTCGGCAAGAAAGGCATCCATTTGTTCCGGACAGTGGAACGTAATAATTCCATTATCGGCAAACAGCAGGTAATCGGCAAGTTTTTTCAATGTTTCTGTAATGTGGGAGGAAATAAAAATTCCTACATCTTCATTTAAAATATCCTGCATAATCGATAGAAAGTTTTTGCGAAAGACAGGATCAAAGCCTTCCAACGGTTCATCCAAGATCAGAAAACGTGGATGATGTGCCAGTGCAAAACAGGTCTGCATTTTCATGTATTCGCCTTTGGAGAGCTGCCAGAGCTGTTTGGAGGGAGAAAAATTCATCCGGTCCATCAGCGTATAATAGCGTTCCATGGACCAGTTGGAAAAATAAGGGCCCAGAAGCTCTCCGTTTTCCAGAGCGGATTTTTCCATAAAATAAGTGAGTTCCTCTGATACATAACCAATTTGATCTTTGTAGCTGTCAGGCTCTTTTTTTAAAGAAATTCCATCCAGCGTCACATCACCGGTGCAGGCCGGATCAATCCCGGCAAGGCAGCGTAAAAGAGTTGATTTTCCGGAGCCGTTTTTCCCGGCAAGTACTGTCAGATATCCGCTTTCCAGTTGAAAAGAAGTCGGATATAACTGAAAGTGACTGTAAGATTTTGCGAGTTCATTACAAATTAGTTCAGACATATCCTAATCCCTGCCTTTCCATAAAAGTTGTATCAAGTCCTGTACCTCATCTAAAGAAAGAGACAGTTTTTTTGCATCTTCGATACAGGAAGAGAGCGCATGTTCCAGTTGAACAAGCTGTTCTTCCTGCAGAGTACGAAAATCTACCTGCTTTACAAAAAATCCTTTTCCCGGATGAGAGTAGATGAGGTTTTCGGATTCCAGTTCTTCGTAAGCGCGCTTTGTGGTGATCACGCTGATTTCCAGATCTTTTGCCAGACTTCGGATGGAAGGAAGCATATCACCTGGAGAAAGCTCCCCGTTTAACATGGATTCCTTAAATGCCTGTACAAGCTGTTCGTAAATCGGCAGTGAGGAATCCGGTTTTAAAAGAATGTTCAATGTGTACCAGGCCTCCTTTCTGTCAAGTCCTGCAGTTCGAAGCAAGTTTCATAAGAAAGGATGCTGTTTAGAAAACTGTGAATGCAGTAAGCGGTTACAAGTATATTTATGCTCATGATCAGAAACCAGAGAATATTTTTGGGGGAAGCATATTTAAAAAGTGCAAATTCGGCCACAAGCAGCAGGATCCAGATAAAATTCAGAAAGTCAAAATTGAGAATCCTATTGAAAATTTTCTGCTGATGCCCCTCTTCGGTTAACTGAATTGGAGAAGGCATGGCATGATTTAAGCAAGCTGCGATGATCAGGAGGAGAAGGAGCAGCAAGTAGGTTATTGTTTCACGAGGTGTGACAGTTATTATCCAATAATGGAAACCTCCGCCCAGAATTTGAAACAATGAGAATATCAGCAGACAGATCAAAATTTTAACCAACAGGTACATCAAAAGCAACCGACGCTTTATCTTTGTGTCAGCAGGACAAAAAGAGAGTGCTTTCAAAGAGCGTATCGGCAATTTTACTGAAAGAAGAAGTACAAAAGCAAGTCCTAAGCCTATGGAGGCAGAAGGAGTAGAAAATCCAAATGTGAAATAGCAAATGGTCCACAATGCAAATAAAATGGAGAAGTTCAGCCAGTGTTTTTTAAAATCAGACCACAGACTTTGTAAGATCAGCGTCAACATACAGTTACCTCCTGTTTTGGGAAATATAAGTTTTCATAAGAAATCATATTGTTTAAAAAAGTACGGATGCAGTAAACTGCTGCAAAAACATTTCCGATCATAGCAATGATCCAAAGTGCAATGATCCAGCTATTCCATGAGGTCTGCAGATAGCTCTGGCAAAATAAAGCAACATATTCCAAAGCAAGCAGACAGAACCAGTAGACATTGACGATGCTCATTCCTTTTCCTTCCAGTGCTTCATCAAGCTTACGATTTGGAATCCGGTTGCCGGGATCTGCTTTCATGGAAAAATCAATCAGGATAAAGCAGGACAAAAAAAGTAGCAATGTAAGCTCGGGAGTCTGGAAAAATATCAGCAGATTTCCGGTAAAGCTCAGACAGAGTAATACAAATAAAATCAGACAAAAAGAAACCTTGCTCCAAAAATAAGAGCGCAAAGATTTTCTTTTTAATCTCATATCTGCCGGACAAAAATAGATTGGTTTCAACAGCCGGACGGGAAATTTTCTGGAAATCAGGATGACAGACAACAAAATGCCGGCAGTGCCAATAAAGTATAAAAGTGTATAGGTCTCCGATCCGTTCAGTATCATTTTCCTCAGTTCAGCCTCTGAAAGCAAGTAAGCTTCTGAATCCACCATGAAAAACCAGAATCCAAAGGTAAACACAAAAATGGTAGCAATATAACACAATACCAATGTCACAAGAATCCCGAGCCAGTGTTTTTTAAAATCAGACCACAGGTGTTGGATAATCAATTTTGTCATTGGATTACACCTCCTTTGTGAAAACAGTACATCAGATCTTCCAGAGAAGGCCTGGTGACGGTCAGAGCGCCAAGATGGAGTGATTCTGCTTTGGCAGAGTCGATCAGTGTGGAATTCCGATATTCACTGAAATTTTGACAAACGACCATTTGAGAATCTAACTGCTCCAGTTGTTCTTTTGTACCATGTAAAAGGAGATAGCGATCTGCAAGTTCTTCCCGCGTTAAATCCAGTATCAGACGTCCGTAATCCATCAGAAGAATGTAATCTCCGATCTGATCCAGATCTTCGGTGATATGGGTGGAAAAAAGAATGCTTCTCGTGCCGTCCTCCACGATTTCCTGCATATATCCCATCAGTTCTTTGCGAAACAGAGGATCCAGTCCGGCCGCAGGTTCATCCATAAGAAACACTTTTGCGTCATGGGAAAATGCAAAGGCAAGCTGAAAACGTGCTTTTTGTCCTTTGGAGAGTTTGCCGATTTTTTTCTTTGGGTCCACATCAAAACGTCTGCAGAATTCCAGAAATAAGCGGTGATCATATCGACTATAGAGAGCACCGAAGCAGAGGGCGTTCGTCTCAACCCGGGTGTCTGCATCAAAGAGACATTCATCCAGAACAATGCCAAGCTGATCTTTTGCAGCAATTTCTTCGTTTTCCATGGAATGACCAGTTACAAAGACTGCTCCGGAATCTTTTTCATACAAATTCAGAATAGTTTTGATCAGAGAGGTCTTTCCGCAGCCATTTTGTCCGATCAGACCTGTGATAAATCCAGGTTTTAGTGTAAAGCTGATATCATGCAGAGCAAAGGTGTTAAGATTTTTGTTGAGATGTTGTACTTCCAACAGGTATTCCATAGTATCCCTCCTTGTATCAGTTGACTGTTTATCAACTGTATATGTTTGTATAAACAGTATATGAACAGTTGGAAGAAAAGTCAATAGTATGTAGAAAAAAGTATTAAAAATCTTGATGTAAACTCCGAATTTTTGTTGGAAATTTTCTTGACAAATCTTGGCTTTATCACGTATGCTTTTGTAAAAGCCCTTTCATGAAGGTATGGAATGTTGGAAAGAGGGAAGTTATGAATATATATGATATTGCAAAAGAAGCAGGGGTTTCGATTTCAACCGTTTCGCGGGTTATGAATCATAAGGGAAATGTAAATCCGGAAACCCGAAAAAAAGTAGAAGAAATTCTGGAAAAAAATAATTATACGCCAAGTGCGATCGCACGCGGAATGGTGAGCAAATCGATGAAGACCGTCTCTGTTTTAACAGTGGATATCCGTGTTCCGCATTATGCCAGAACGGCCTATACCATAGAGAGAGAGTTCAGCCGTCGTGGATACGAGGTTTCTCTGTGCAACACGGGCGGGGAGCTGGAAGAGACGATCAAGTATCTGCGGACAGCACGGGAGAAAAAGACGGATGGAATCGTACTGGTAGGTTCTGTGTTTAATACGCTTTGTAAAAATGCGGAAATCAGCGGGTTGCTGCAGAATATACCGGTTGTGCTTGCCAATGGAAAGCTGGAACTGCCAAATTCATATTCGGTTCTGGTCGATGACAGGTATGGAGTATCGCTTGCTGTGGAACATCTGATTCAAAAGGGACACCGCGAGATTTATTATCTGAGAGATATGGATACAGTCAGTGCACAGCTTAAATGTGAGGGATTTATTGCGGAGATGGAGAAATGTGGTCTCAAAAATGCAAGACAGCAGGTGCTGGAGACCGCATCAAGTATTGAAGGTGGTATAAAAGCGGTCGAACAGCTGATCCGGAGAAAGCAAAAATTTACGGGAATTGTTTGCGGAGAGGATATTACGGCAGCAGGAGTTGTGAAAGCGCTTTTACATTATGGAATCAAGGTGCCGGAGGAAGTAGCAGTAACCGGTTATAATAATTCGGAATATGCAAAAATTTGTGAACCGCAATTGACAACAATTGATAATAAGCCGGAATTAGTGGCAATGATGAGTGTTCAGCTGTTGACTAGTCTGATTGAAAAGACAGAGGTATATTCATCCTGCACAATTCAGCCGGAGTTAGTGGAAGGACAGACAACTTAGGCTGGCGGAAGCATAAGAGAAAGATTTTTGGAAAAATATCTGAAAGTCTTTCTCTTATTTTTTTTGAAATATAAGAAAACGCTTGCATAATGTTAAAAAAATATCAGCGATTTGCACGAAAATCAGATTAAAAAATTATACTATATGCTGAAAGTAGTGTGTAGTTGATATCTTATATTGACAAAAACAGACAGATAACTATAATGAAAGCTAGAGAAAGCGCTTTTATGAGTTTTCAAAATATTTTCACAAACTGAAAGGAGATTATCATGAGAGTTCAATATGATGTTATGGTACAGGAGTTTACAAGAGTTTTGGAGAAAAGGGGATTCAATCATGAGGATGCAGAAAATGCAGCAGTTATTTTTGCACAGAATAGCCTTGCAGGTGTGTTCTCACATGGCTTGAACCGTTTTCCGCGTGTTGTCAGCTATCTGGAAAAAGGGGAGATCGATCCGAATGCGAAAGCAACCTGTGAAATGCAGATGGGAGCCATCGAGAGATGGGACGGGCATCGTGGATTCGGGCCTTTGAATGCAAAGAAAGCAATGGATCGTGCCTGTGAACTGGCAAAAGAGTACGGAGTCGGATGCGTTGCATTAGGAAACAATAACCACTGGATGAGAGGCGGTACATATGGATGGCTCGCAGCAGATCATGGATGTATCGGTATCTGCTGGTCCAACACAATGCCGAACATGCCGGCATGGGGCGGCTTGAACCGTAAAATAGGAAACAACCCGCTGATCATGGCAGTGCCTCGTTCCAATGGTGAACATGCGATGATTGACTGTGCAGTTTCTCAGTTTTCTTATGGAAAGATTGAAGATTGCCGTCTCAGAGGTGTACAGCTTCCGGTGCCGGGTGGATATGATACAAAAGGAGAGCTGACAACAGATCCTACGGAAATCGAAAAAACATGGAGAGTCCTTCCAATGGGATACTGGAAAGGAAGCGGACTGTCTATCGTGCTTGATCTGATCGCAACCGTTCTGACAAATGGAAATTCTGTACAGAAGATCGGAACATTTGGAGATGAGATCGGACTGACTCAGATCATGATCGCTGTTGATCCGACAAAATTCAATACAGTAGAAGAGACAGATGCGATAGTAGAAGAGATTCTTGCAGATGTCAAATCTTCGGAACCGATCAAAGAAGGCGGAGAGGTTTATTATCCGGGAGAACTGGAGCTGAAAAATATCAAAGAGAACAAAGAACAGGGAATCCCGGTAATTGAAGAAGTTTGGGAATCCATCCTGAAAATGTAAGAAAAGAGAGAGAACTAGGGAGGAAATATCATGGAATATGTAATAGGAATCCTGCTGCTCGTCTCATTTGTAGGTCTTGCCGTTTACGCAGTTCGCGGCGGCAACCTGATGATGGGTATGCTGATCATGGGTATTATCTGGACAGTGCTTCCACTGATTGGAAATACTTTTGCAACAAATCCGGAATTTATCGCTGCATATCCGGGAATTACGGACATTAGTTTTGTAGATGCGATCACGAAAGTGTTCCAGTCCGGTCCGGAAGGATGGGGAAGTGTTCTTGTCAATGTTGTGTTTGGTGCATGGTTTGGTCGTGTACTGCTTCAGACAGGAATTGCAGATGCATTGATTCGAAAGGCTGTTGAGCTTGGAGGAGATAAACCAGTCATTATCTGCGTCCTGCTTTCTACAGTAACAACGGCAATTTTCTCTACATTATTTGGTGCAGGGGCAGTTGTTGCGATTGGAGTGATCATTCTTCCGATCTTGATGAGTCTTGGTATTCCGAAGACACTTTCTATCGGTTCTTTTATGTTAAGTGTAGGAGCCGGAATGTACTTGAACCCGGTACTTACCGGACAGTTTCTGGCATTCTTCCTGGGAGAAGACGGAAAACAGCTGATCACCTATGATGATCCGGCACGTCTTCGCTGGGCAGGGATCGGACTTGCTGTACAGCTGATCATGGTGATCGTGATGTGCATGTTTTCTCTGAGAAAGAAGAAAACTGTTCATGCATGGAGTGCATCCGCCGCAAGAAAAGCACGTCCGGGATATGTTCCGACAGTTGCGCTGATCGCACCGATCCTTCCGGTTTTACTGCTGGTTGTATTGAATGTTCCGATCATTCTCGGATTTATCATTGGAAGTTTTTATGCACTGGCAGTTTGTGGAAAACTGAAATCTTTCCGGGGTGCCTGCCGTGTGCTGAATAAAGATTTTTATGATGGTGTAGTTGATACAGCACCGTTGGTTGGATTTCTGCTTATGATTCCGATGTTCAATAAAGCAGCAGAACTTTGTGTTCCTTATTTTAATGCGTTGCTTGGAAATGTAATTCCGCACAATACACTGGTGATCAGTATTGCGTTTGCACTTTTAGCACCACTTGGATTGTTCCGTGGACCGCTGACACTTTTCGGTTGTGGAGCAGCAACACTGGGAATCCTGAAAGGAATCGGATTCTCAACTCCATATCTGTTTGCGCTGATGGTCATTCCTTCTATTACAATGAATGTTTCCATCTGTATGACACAGAGCTGGATCGCATGGGGAGTCAGCTACGCAAAAGTATCAACAAGAGAACATCTGAAAAAGACATTGCCGGTTGCATGGATTGTTTGTATCATCATGCAGGCCATCACTTACATTATGTTTGGTTAAGGAGGAGTTTCAAATGAGTGATAGAAAAGTACGTATGGGTATCGATGTCGGCGGAACACATACAAAAGCCGTTGCCATCGACAATGCGACCCATGAAATTATCGGAAAGTCTTCTGTGAAAACAACACATGATGACAAGGCAGGGGTTGCGACCGGAGTTGTACAGGCATTTCAGAATTGCCTGAGAGAAAATGGAATCGATCCGAAAGATGTGATCTTTGTTGCACATTCTACGACACAGGCGACCAACGCTCTGATCGAAGGAGATGTGGCAAATGTAGGAGTGATCGGTGTCGGTCCGAAAGGTGTGGGCGGCTGGATCGCAAAAGCGCAGACGAATATGAAGGATATCAACCTTGGATCCGGGCGTTTTATCCGGCTTAAGAACCGCTTCATCTGTGATGAAAATCTGTCTGACCAGCTTGTGACAGATACGATTAAATCTCTGGTGGGTGATGGTGCACAGGTTATCGTGGCCAGTGAATCTTACGGTGTGGATGACATGGAAAATGAGACCGGCATCTGCAAGATTGCAAAAGATATGGGTCTGGAAGCGACAGCAGCCAGTGAGATCACCAAGCTTTATGGACTGACCAGACGTACACGTACAGCTGCAATCAATGCGTCCATTTTGCCGAAAATGCTCAATACAGCAAATTCTACAGAACAGAGTGTAAAAAGCGCCGGGGTAGAAGTTCCTCTGATGATCATGAGAGGTGACGGCGGTGTTATGGAGATCAGTGAAATGAAAAAACGTCCGGTCCTTACGATGTTGTCCGGTCCTGCAGCTTCTGTGATGGGAAGTCTGATGTATCTGCGTGCCTCAAATGGTGTATATTTTGAAGTTGGAGGAACAACGACGAATATCGGTGTAATCAAAGACGGACGTCCTGCCATTGATTATTCGAATGTAGGCGGACATCGTACATATATCAGCAGTCTGGATGTGCGTGTCCTCGGTGTTGCCGGAGGAAGTATGGTGCGGGCAGATAAGAGCGGTGTCAAAGATGTGGGACCACGTTCCGCACATATTGCAGGTATGGACTATGCGGTATTTACTCCGGAAGAAGAAATCGTGGATCCGAAAGTCGTATTCTTCAGCCCGAAAGAGGGAGATCCTGCGGACTATGTAGCGATCGAACTGAAAAGCGGAAAGCGGATCACGATCACAAATACCTGTGCAGCGAATGTGCTGGGACTGATTAAACCAGAATATTTTGCCTATGGAAATGCCAATGCGGCGCGCAAGGCAATGCAGCCTCTGGCAGATTACATGGGAAAAACAGTGGAAGAGGTTGCAGAACAGATTCTGACAAGAGCCTATGAGAAAATTGAACCGATCATCATGGAACTGGCAGAAAAATATCGCCTGGAGAAAGATCAGATCAGTCTGGTAGGAGTCGGCGGAGGAGCCGCTTCCCTGATTGGATTCTGTTCGGATAAAATGGGACTTCGCTATTCCATTCCGGATAATGCAGAGGTCATTTCTTCCATCGGTGTTGCACTTGCAATGGTACGTGATGTAGTGGAACGAGTGGTTCCAAACCCGACACCGGAAGATATCCGCTCGATCAAAGCAGAAGCAATTGACAAAGCAGTGGAAAGTGGTGCCGCAGCGGACAGTGTGGATGTTCATATCGAGATCGATCCTCAGACTTCAAAGCTGACAGCGATCGCGCTGGGCTCCACAGAAGTAAAGACAACCGATCTTTTGAAGGAATGTACAGCAGAAGAAGCACGTCAGCTGGCAGCAGAGGATTTAAAAGAAGAACCTTCTGCAATCAAGGAAGAATGTGCAACAAAGAATTTCTATGTATTTGGTACAGACAGAAAAGGAAAACATCCGGTTCGTATTCTGGATAAAAAAGGATTTATCAAAGTGCAGAGAAATGATGGAAAAGCTCTTCTTTGTAAAGCGGGAAGCTACCGGAATGTGGTCTCTCAGATGTGGGAAGAACTGGCGATTTATCAGCAGGATGCCATCCTGCGCCCGGATTACTATATTTGCGCCGGAGCCCGGGTGATGGATTTTTCAGGATCTGTTGATCTGGATAAGATTATGATGCTGATGGAAGTTGAGATGCAGATGATCAATCCATCTGATGATGTGATCATTGTGGGAGCGAAAAACAGTCTGTAATAATAGAAGGGAATATGCAGCAATATGGACAAGAGTGGTAAAAGAAACCGGTTTTTGGATGCGCTGGCAGGCAGAAATGTACAGGAAGAACCAGAAAAGTTTCCGGAAATTCCATTGAAAGATATGGTGCAGACACTGGAGGGTGTGACAGAAGAAGCGTGGGGACGCTATGCATTTGCAAGAGAACCCCTGGAGCGAAAGTTTACGTCACAGGAAAAAGATGCGTACACTGTGAAAGCAAATGCCTGCGGACGGGAATGGGCGAAGCGCATCAGTGAAAAATATGGGACTGAAGATCCGAAGATTCTGGCCGGGAAAATGGGCATGAAAGTAAAGATGCCGAAAGTTCCGACCGGAGGAGGGGTGGTTTTGTTTGCACAGTATGTACAGCCAGATGAGATCACAATCTTTACAGACTGCGTAGATAAGGCGGCTGCGCTTGAAAAACAGTGCGGCTGCCCGCTTCTTAAAAAGGAGCGCCTGTTGGAAATTTTGCTGGCACACGAATTGTTTCATGCAGTGGAGGAACAATATGCAGGAGAAATTTTTACCAGAACAGAGAAAATTGAGCTGTGGAGAAAACCATTCTCCAACCGTTCTGTGATCTCATGCCTGTCAGAAATTGCGGCAATGGCATTTGCCAGACAACTTTCAGGGCTGAGTGTTTCTCCGTATATGCTGGACGTACTGCTTGTATATTCCTATGATAAAAATACTTCTTATGGTCTGTATGATGAAATCTGGAAATGGAACAGGGAAGTATTGTCCGATAAAAATCAGGAGGAAAAAAGATGCTGACGACAAATATTTTACTGGCTGAGAAATACGATTATCTCAGTGAGAAATTTAAAAAAGCGTTTACGTTTTTAAGAGATACCGATCTTGCCGCTCTGCCGGTTGGAAATGTACCGATTGACGGGAACGAAGTGTATGCGAATGTGCAGAGTTATTCTACAATGGATGCTGCAGATTGTCCGTTTGAAAGTCATAAAGAATACTTCGATGTACAATATGTAGTGGAAGGAGAAGAATGTTTCGGTTACGAGCCGGTAGAAAATCTGATTCCGTCCGTGGAGTATGATGCAGAGAAGGATCTGATTTTTTATCAGGAACCTGCGGATTTTGGAAGTGTCATTTTAAAAGCCGGGGATTTTGCAATCGTGCCGCCGGAAGACGGACATGCTCCGAGACGAATGACAGCAAATGGTTCCTGTCACGTAAAGAAAATTGTGGTGAAAGTAAGAGTATAGGAGGTAGTTCAAGTGAAGAGTTCATTTCGTTGGTATGGAGACAGTGATCCGGTCACACTCGATAAAATCCGTCAGATTCCGGGAATGCGTTCGATTGTTTCTGCTGTGTATGATGTGAAGCCGGGAGAAGTATGGCCGGAAGAGAGCATCAAACATCTGGTTGATGAATGTGCGGCAAATGGTCTGGTATTTGATGTGGTAGAGTCTATTCCTGTCACAGAAGAGATTAAACTTGGAAGACCGGAACGCGACCGTCATATTGAAAATTACTGTGAGTCGATCCAGCGCTGTGCGAAGTACGGAATCAAATGTATTACTTATAATTTTATGCCGGTTTTTGACTGGACGCGAACCCAGTTGGATAAAGAAGCTGAGGATGGATCTACCAGTCTTGTGATGTACTGGGATCAGCTGAAAGGGCTGGATCCACTGAAAGATGATATCCATCTGCCTGGCTGGGATGCCAGCTACACACAGGATGAGGTGCGTGAATTGATCCGGGCATATGGAGAGCTTGGAGAAGAAGGGCTGTGGGCGAATATTGAATATTTTCTGAAACGGGTGATCCCTGTGGCAGAAGAATGCGATGTCGTGATGGCATTACATCCGGATGATCCTCCGTATCCGATTTTTGGATTGCCGAGGGTGATTACATGTGAGAAAAATATTGATCGTTATCTGTCGATCGTGGACAGCCCGGCAAACAGTCTGTGTCTTTGCACAGGTTCGCTTGGAAGCTCCCCTGACAATGATATCCCTGCAATGGTGCGTAAATATTCCGCAATGGGGCGTATCGGCTTTATGCATATCAGGAATGTGAAGATTCTTCCGGACACATCGTTTGAAGAGTCAGGTCACTTGACGCAAAAAGGTTCTCTGGATATGAATGCGATCGTGAAGGTGCTAGTTGAAACGGGATTTGAAGGATATTTCCGTCCGGATCATGGACGCATGATCTGGGGAGAGAGCGGAAAGCCGGGATATGGTCTTTTTGACCGGGCGCTGGGAAGTGCGTATATCAATGGTCTGATCGAAGCAAATGGCGGAGTTATCGAAGAATAGGAAAAGGGACAGCACAATATTTTTTTCTGTCATAATATAGTATACAGCGGTCATGTTATATTCGGCATGACCGTTTTTTTATTTTTATCTGTCATAATGTGTTGATATTGTCTTCATATTTAAATATACTAGTGTAGCAGAGAAAGAATCTTTATAAGATTTTAATGGAACCAAAAAAGTTTTCATGCAGTTTTTAGATATGAAGTGTTAAATTTGACAGGAAGTGAAAAATATGGGAGCGAAAATATGAAACAGGAACAGATGAAAATCTGGGAAAGATTTTTAAAAGGGCTGCTGGTAATGACAGGGATCCTTTTTATAGCAACTGGAATTGGATATTTATTCCGGTATCTTGGATTTTCAGAAGAAAATATCATTATTGTATACATTTTAGGGGTTCTGATCATTGCAATCATTACGGTCAACAGAGGATGGAGCGTATGCTATTCGCTGCTCAGTGTGTTGTTGTTTAATTTTTTGTTTACAGATCCAAGATTTACGTTTTTTTCGTATGATTACGGGTATCCAGTGACATTTGTGACTGTGTTTATTGCAGCCGTGATCGTCAGTAATTTGACCATACAAATCCGTAAGCAGGGGTATCGGGCTGAGCAGATGGCTTTACGTACCCGCATCCTGTTGGAGACGAATCAGATGCTCCAGAAGGCGAAGAATGCGGATGAGATGATTGAAGAGACTGCAAGGCATCTGATGCGCATGATGGGAAAAAATGTGATATATTATCGGGCAGAGGATGGAATACTTTCTGAGCCCAGGTTTTGTATGGCAGAACCTGGTGCAGCCAAGATGTTATACTTGCAGCAGCGGGAACGGCAGGCTGCGCAGTGGGCGTTCGAGAATCGAAAACGCGCAGGAACAGGAATGGATCAGTATCCGGATGCACATTGCCTGTATCTGGCAATCCGAAACGAAGACATGGTCTATGGCGTGATCGGAATTGCACTGGAAGGGATGATGATGGATGTCTATGAACAGAACCTGATTTTATCCATTTTAGGGGAATGTGCACTGGTATTGGAAAAAGAGGGCTATAACAGAAAACGGGAAGAAGCGCTTGCACAGGCAAAGAATGAGCAGTTAAGAGCAAATCTCCTGCGTTCGATTTCTCATGATCTTCGGACGCCTCTGACGAGTATTTCGGGAAATGCAGGGATTCTTCTGAACAGTGCGTCAGCGCTTGGTGAAGAGAAGCAAAAACAGCTTTATAAAGGAATTTATGATGATTCCATGTGGCTGATCAATCTGGTGGAAAATCTTCTGTCTGTGACGCGGCTGGAAGACGGGACTATGAATCTGAATCTGCAGATCGAATTGGTGGATGAGGTGATTGAGGGGGCGCTGAAACACATCAGCCGGGATCATTCGGACTATGAATTGAAATTTATTCATTCGGAAGAGCTGCTTCTGGCAAAAATGGATTCCCGTCTCATCATCCAGGTTATTATTAATATTGTGGACAATGCATTGAAATATACGCCGAAAGGCTCTAAAATAGAGATCTATGCAAGAAAAGAAAATCAGATGATCGCGATTTCCATTGCAGATAATGGAAAAGGAATTGCGGATTGTGCAAAAGAAAAGATTTTTGATATGTTTTATACTGCAGACAGTAAAGTTGCAGACAGCAGAAGAGGTCTTGGACTGGGGCTGTTCCTCTGTAAGTCGATCATACAGGCGCATGGGGGAACGATTCAGGTAGCAGATAATGTTCCACATGGTACGATTTTTACATTTACACTGCAGGCAGAGGAGGTTACTTTGAATGAATAAACCATTGATTTTAGCGGTAGAAGATGATACAGCAGTAAGAAACTTGATTACAACTACATTAGAGACACAGGATTACCGTTTCCATACGGCGGCCAACGGTGCTCAGGCAATTTTGGAAGCAGCGTCTCAGAAACCGGATATCATGCTTCTGGATCTGGGGCTTCCGGACATGGATGGAGTGGAAGTGATCAAAAAAATCCGTTCCTGGTCAAATCTGCCGATTATAGTGATCAGTGCGCGGAGTGAAGACAGGGATAAGATTGAGGCGTTGGATGCAGGTGCGGATGACTATCTGACCAAGCCGTTTTCTGTAGAGGAGCTTCTGGCAAGACTGCGTGTGATCCTGCGAAGACTTCAGTATATGGAATCCAGCTCATCTCAGGAAGAAAAAGAATTTGTCAATGGAGACCTGCGGATTGATTATGTGTCTGGCTGTGTGTATTTAAAGGGGCAGGAACTGCATATGACATCCACGGAATATAAACTTCTGATTTTGCTTTCAAAAAATGTTGGAAAGGTATTGACTCATACATATATTACGAAAGAAATCTGGGGAAGTGCCTGGGACAATGATGTAGCTTCTTTGCGGGTGTTTATGGCAACGCTCAGAAAGAAGATTGAAGAAAATCCATCTCAGCCGAAATATATCCAGACACATGTGGGGATTGGATATCGTATGTTGCGGGTGGCGCAGTGACAAAGTGAGTTTTTACGGGGCTGTGATGGCAGCCCCGCTTTGTTTTCATCTCTATGAAACATAGAAACGAGTATTACTCTCTAAATTCTAATATTGTAAATATGGGAGTTAAAAATCCAGACGGTAGCATTTGTTATATTATTGGAATCCGAAAAGAAATTAGAAACAAGATTGGAAAACAGCCTGGAGATCAGGTAACTGTAACAGTGAAAGAGGTATAGCGATCCGGACATTCCGCAACTCGTACTTTCAGAGGTGGACTTCATCTCATCTGATCAGGTATAGGTTTACAGATGGGAAGTAGTCTGAGAGAACAGACTACTCCGGCAGCTGGTGAAGAACGAATTGATTCTTGCGGAATTCCAGAATTCCTTCGTCGCGCATTTTTCCAAGTTCTTTCGAGAGGGCACTGCGATCCAGGTTGAGATAATCTGCCAGTTCCTGTCGGTTAAAAGAAATTTGAAAGACCGTGCTTTCGGCTTTGGACGCCTGAGAGGACAGATAGATCAGCAGACGTCCCCGGATGGTCTTTGGGGTTGTGCAGAAAATCCGGTTGGACAGGATGAGATTTTTGTAAATGGAAATTCGAAGGAGATTCTGCATGATCTTGTCCGTCCAGAGAGTATCTTTATAGCGGGGCTGCATCAAAGTCTCCAGATTCAGGAAAAGAAGATTTGTATATTCAGCGGCTACTGCATTCACCATCAAAGGCTCCTGACAAAAAGCGTAGGTTTCTGCAAATACTTGTCCTGCCGAGATGTTGCTCAGCAGACTTTTATTTCCCCAGAGATCTACATTTTCGATATTAACACTTCCCGTCAGAACAATTCCGATTTCTCGGACGGATTCTCCCATTCGAAAAATAAGTTCATTTTTTTCAAAAGACTGCTGACGCATGCAACTGCAGTTTTGCATTTCGTTCCATTCATTTTCTGTAATTCCCTGAAACAGAGGGGTCTGAACTTTTTTCATAAAATCTTCCTTTCTGTGGTTATAACAACCGAAATATTGCCTTGATTGTACTATACTTGAACTACAAAAACAAGGGAGGAATCAAGATGATCAGAAGAATTATTCAGATAGATGAAGAAAAATGCAACGGATGCGGAGTCTGTGCAGCTGCATGTCATGAAGGTGCAATCGGGATGGTCGATGGAAAGGCAAAACTGTTAAGGGATGATTATTGTGACGGTCTGGGTGACTGTCTGCCGCAGTGTCCGACAGGAGCAATCCGTTTTGTGGAGCGGGAGGCTGCCCCATACGATGAGCAGGCAGTGCTGGAAAACCAGAGAAAAAAAGCAGAGCAGTCAACGACAGAATTTTCCGGCTGTCCGGGACAGCGAATGAGACAGCTTCATCCAGAAAGCGGTCATAATACCGAGCAAAAGTGTGCCGCACAGTCGTCACAGCTGGCACAGTGGCCATGCCAGATCAAACTGGTTCCGGTACATGCACCGTATTTTAATGGGGCGAAACTGTTGATTGCTGCAGATTGTACAGCTTATGCATACGCAAATGTACATCAGGAGTTTATGCGTGGAAAAGTAACACTTATTGGATGTCCTAAGCTGGATGAAGGAGATTACAGTGAGAAGCTGACACAGATCATTGCGGAAAATGAGATTCAGAGTGTAACAATTCTTCGTATGGAAGTGCCATGCTGCGGAGGCCTGGAAATGGCGGCAAAGAAAGCACTGCAAAACAGCGGAAAATTTATTCCATGGCAGGTCGTGACAGTTTCGATTGGCGGAAAGATTTTAGATTAGGATTTTATAGAATGAAAAATATCAGTAAATCAGAAGTGGTTGTGTTCGGAAAATGTAATACTTAAGGTTTCAAAGTGGGGGTATCATGTATTGTGATACGCCCCTCTTTCTCAATTATTTTCCTGATTCAGAGTCCATCCATAATCATTGTGGTATATCATCTGCTTCGTCATGCCGCCGTCAATACATATATTTTCCCCAGTGATAAAACCTGCTTTATCGGAACAAAGGTATAGTACCATATTGGCAATATCCAGGGAATTCCCAACGCGGCCGGCAGGGTGTTGAATCACATCTGCACCGTCATATTTTGTGTAAGCGGTATCGATCCAACCGGGAGATATTGAATTTACACGAACTTTCCCGGCAAGACTGACAGCAAGGGAGTGCGTAAGAGCTGCTATACCGCCTTTAGCAGCAGTGTAGCTTTCAGTCTGTGGCTGACTCATACGGTCCCGGGAGGAAGAGATATTTACAATTGCCGCATCAGGAGCAAAGTACGGAAGAAAAAGCTTTGTAAGATAGAATGGCGCTGTTATGCCTACTTTTAAAGCGTAGTTAAATTCTTCATAGGAACATTCCTCGATCCCTTTCATTAGCGGCAGTGCGTTATTGATCAGATAGTCTACCTTGCCATAGTCAGCAATTACTGTTTCCACAAAGCGGTGCAGAACTTCTTTTTCAGCCAAATCGCCGACAAAGTAATCATTTGGCTGTTTGTCGATGATACAGACAAAAGCGTTGTTCTTTTTAAATTCTTCGGCAATACATTTTCCAATACCTTGTGCGCCGCCTGTGATGACAACTACTTTGTTGTGAAACATTGTGCAAAACTCCTTTTTGTTTTTAGCATACTATAGAATGTTATAAAAAGCCACTGAGTTTCTTAAGATTTCGGGGGAATCTGCAAATGTAACAAGGTATACTTTTGGGACGAAGAGGTCAATGCCAGAATATTAACCGCGATAAAAAATGCAGGAAGCAATTCGACGGTTCTTCCAGAAGGCGGAACGTCCGTATCTACTGAGTTCAAAACTTATTTATAATTGTTTATCAAAATATATTATTGCAGAAAGTTCAAGAAGATTACGGGCTCCAATGTAAAATAGACAAAAAATGGTTAGTCGTTGTATGGTGATTGTAGATTGGCTGTCTACGAAAATGGGCAAAATTAAAAGTACTATTATTAAAAGCCAAGTGGAGATACTGGCAATTCTGTATGATTTTAGTTGTATCATTTCCCACCGTTCATCCCCCATATAATTCATCTGTTTCTTAGCTTTAAAAATATATAGGCTGAGTGTTACACCTAATGAAACAATAAGAAAAAATAAAATTATAGTTTGTTCATTCATATTAGTTCTCCTTCCTATATTCAAAAATTTTGTCGATCGAAACCTCAAATATTTCTGCAATTTTAAATGCTAATTCAAGAGAAGGTGTTTCACAATCCCCCTTTTTTCACCCGAATCTTTATACCATCTTTATACGAATCCATTTCAGCTTAATACAGATTTTATTTGCAATGTCCTACAATAGGGAACAGCAAGGAGGAAAAAAATATGATGGATTTAATTGCACTAGGAATTTTAATTATTTGTTTTGGATGTGTAAAATTATTTGCGAATTTTTGTGAATCGCTGATCAATCCAAAAGAAAAATAGGAGGATATAAAGATGATCGTTCTTGGAATTTTAGTTTTATTACTTGCCGGATATCTTGTGTATGCGCTGATACATCCGGAGAAATTGTGAGAAAAGAGAAAGGACAGCAACAGGAGGAAGAGAGATGTTACAGATTATACTCACACTGGCAATTTTCTTGATACTGGTCATTCCGATGGGAAAATATATGTATCACATTGCCACAAAGCAAAAAACATTTGCGGATAAGATGTTCAATCCGATCGACAATTTTTTATATAAAATTTGCGGAATCAAACGAGAAGACATGGGCTGGAAAAAGTACGCGATGTCTTTAGTACTGGCAAATGCGGTAATGGTATTTATCGGTTATTTGATTTTACGATTACAGAATTTGCTGTTTTTAAATCCGAACGGAGCTGATGGAATGGAGGCAAGTCTTTCCTTCAATACGATCATCAGTTTTATGACAAATACAAACCTGCAGCATTATGCAGGAGAAAGCGGTCTTTCTTACGGAAGTCAGTTGTGTGTGATCATTTTTATGATGTTTACCTCAGCTGCCAGCGGTTATGCAGCATGTATGGCATTTTGCCGCGGAGTTTCCGGAAGAAAGATGGGAAACTTTTATGAAGATGTGATCCGCGTAACGACCAGAATCCTGATTCCGTTTTCGTTTGTAATCGGTCTTCTTCTGGTAAGTCAGGGAGTGCCGCAGACATTACAGGCAAATGAAACGATACAGACAATCGAAGGAAAGATGCAGGATCTGGCACTTGGACCGGTAGCCGCACTGGAAGCAATCAAGCATCTGGGAACAAACGGAGGTGGATTCTTCGGTGCAAACTCAGCGACACCGTTTGAGAACCCGACTGTTATTTCTAATATAATAGAAACGATTTCCATGATGATACTTCCGGGCTCTTGCGTTGTAGCATTTGGCCATATGATCCATGACAACAGAAAAGAAAATGCAGCGAGAAAAGCAGTTGCACCAAAACAGTTTGGTAAGCCAATGCTGATGGGAAGACAGGCAGCAGTGATTTTCGGAGCAATGTCCATCCTTTTTGTAGTAGGACTTGTAATCTGCTATTCTGCTGAGATGGCAGGAAATCCGGTGACTCATTCACTGGGACTTGCACAGGCAGGAAATATGGAAGGAAAAGAAACTCGCTTTGGAATCGCGCAGTCTGCAATATTTACAACGGTGACAACATCCTTTACAACAGGAACTGTTAACAACATGCATGATTCACTGACACCGCTTGGCGGTCTTGTTCCAATGCTCCACATGATGCTTAACTGTGTGTTCGGCGGAAAAGGTGTGGGTCTGATGAATATGGTTATGTATGTGATCCTGGCAGTTTTCATCTGTGGCCTGATGGTAGGACGTACACCGGAATATCTGAATAAAAAAATTGAAGGCAGAGAGATGAAGCTGGTGGCGCTTGTGATTTTGATTCATCCACTTTTAATTCTTGGATTTTCTGCATTGGGTGTGGCAACACAGGCAGGAACAAGCGGCATTACGAACCCGGGATATCACGGACTGAGTCAGGTTCTGTACGAGTTTGCCTCTTCTGCGGCGAACAATGGTTCCGGATTTGAGGGACTGGCCGACAACAGTGTATTCTGGAATATCACGACCGGGCTGGCAATGTTCTTTGGAAGATATTTTTCCATTGTAGCACAGCTTGCAATCGCAGGATCTCTGCTGGCGAAAAAGAAAGTGAACGAATCAATCGGTTCGCTAAAGACAGATAATGTAACTTTTATGATCATTCTTGTATTTATTGTATACATTTTTGCCGCTCTGACCTTTTTCCCGGCGCTGGCACTTGGACCGGTAGCTGAGCATCTGTCCTTATGGCAGTAGAAAATGAGCGGAAAGGAGAATCCAACATGGCTAAGAAAGATAAGACAAAATTTATTACAAAGGATATTTTAAGATCCTCCATTCTGGGCGCATTTCAGAAACTGGATCTGCGCTACATGATAAAAAATCCGGTCATGTTTGTCGTAGAAATCGGATTTCTGTTCACTCTAATCCTGACAGTGTTTCCAACACTGTTTGGCGGAAGTGAAGAATATCGCGTGTACAACGGAGTTGTAACAGTCGTACTGTTTGTGACCGTGTTATTTGCAAACTTTGCAGAGTCCGTTGCAGAAGGAAGAGGAAAGGCACAGGCAGCTTCTTTGAAAAAGACAAAGCAGGATACAAAAGCAAGACTGCTTCTGGCAAATGGAGAAGAGAAAGTGATCAATGCTTCTGAACTGAAAAAAGGAGATATCGTGCTTGTAAAGACCGGAGAGGTGATTCCGAACGATGGAGAGATCATCGAAGGTGTTGCATCTGTAGATGAATCTGCAATTACGGGAGAATCCGCCCCTGTTACAAGAGAGGCGGGAGGAGATTTTTCCTCTGTGACAGGAGGTACGACAGTTGTTTCTGACTGGTTAAAGATTAAAATCGTGGCAGAACCCGGACAGTCTTTCCTGGATAAAATGATTGCACTGGTAGAGGGCGCATCCAGACAGAAATCTCCGAATGAGATCGCGCTGAACACACTGCTGATCGTGCTGACTTTGATTTTTCTGATCGTGATTGTATCTCTGTACCCGTTTGCACAGTATCTTGGAGTACAGATGCCGATTTCCTGGCTGATTGCTCTGATGGTATGTCTCATCCCGACAACGATCGGCGGTCTGCTTTCAGCGATTGGAATCGCGGGAATGGACCGTGTGACCAGATTCAATGTAATTGCCATGTCCGGAAAAGCAGTTGAGGCATGCGGAGATGTGGACACGATGATTCTTGACAAAACAGGAACCATTACATACGGAAACCGCCTGGCAGCAGAATTTTATCCGGTCAAGGGTGTTGCAAAAGAAGATCTGACAGATTATTGTGTGATGTGTTCTTTGATGGATGCCACCCCGGAAGGAAAATCTACAGTAGAACTGGGAAGAAATTTTGGGTGTGCGATCGACGATGGCGCAGCAGACCAGATGGAATTTGTAGAGTTTACTGCACAGTCTAAGATGAGCGGTGTGAATTTAAAAGACGGAACCAGAGTCAGAAAAGGAGCTTCCGAAGCAATCAAGACTTTTGTGAAAGAAGCAGGCGGAATCATCCCGTCGGATCTGGAAGGGATTGTAACAGAAGTTTCAAATCTTGGAGGAACTCCGCTTGTTGTATGTGTAAACAACAAGATTTTAGGTGTGATCTATTTGAAGGATACAGTAAAACCAGGACTGGTGGAGCGTTTTGAAAGACTTCGCGAAATCGGAATCAAGACAATCATGTGTACCGGTGATAATCCGCTGACAGCAGCAACGATTGCGAAGGAAGCAGGAGTTGACGGTTTTATTGCAGAATGTAAACCGGAAGATAAAATTGAGGCGATCAAAAAAGAGCAGGCAGAAGGAAAAGTGGTTGCCATGACAGGTGACGGTACAAACGATGCTCCGGCGCTGGCACAGGCAGATGTTGGTCTGGCAATGAATTCCGGAACACAGGCGGCCAAAGAAGCAGCAAATATGGTGGATCTGGATTCAGACCCGACAAAGATTCTGGAAGTGGTGGAAATCGGAAAACAGCTTTTGATCACCAGAGGATCTTTGACCACATTTAGTATTGCGAATGATATTGCAAAATATTTTGCCATTATCCCGGCCATGTTTACGATGGTACTTCCACAGATGCAGATCTTGAATATCATGCATCTTTCTACGCCGGCAAGTGCGATCCTTTCTGCTTTGATCTTCAATGCGATCATTATACCGGGACTGATCCCGATTGCGATGAAAGGTGTCAAGTACAGACCGATGAAAGCAGAGAAAATGCTGCTTCGTAATATGGGAATCTACGGACTTGGCGGAATTGTTGTACCGTTTGTAGGAATTAAACTGATCGACCTGCTGGTAGCACCGCTGCTTGCAATGATCGGAATGTAGGAGGAAGCAGACTATGAAAGCATTTGGAAAAACAGTAGGAAAAACAGTTGTTTTCTGTCTTGTTATGATGCTGATGTGTTCATTTGTGTATCCGCTGGCATTGACAGGGGTCAGCCAGCTTACAATGAAGGCAAAGGCAGATGGAAGTAAAGTTGACAAAGATGGGAACCTCACAACAGATACCAAAGAGGCGGTAGGTTCTGCGCTGATCGGACAGGATTTTACAGAGGACTGTTATTTTCAGGGAAGAGTTTCCGCTGTAAATTACAATACTTATACAGAAGAGCAGAAAGAAAGCGGAGAATATGCAGGTGTTGCTTCCGGTTCTTATAACTACGCAAATTCCAATCCGGAATTAAAAGAGCGGATGGAGAAAGATCTGGAGCAGTTCTTAAAAGAGCATCCGGGAGTGAAAGCAGAGGATGTTCCGGCAGAGCTTCTGACAGCTTCCGGTTCCGGTCTGGATCCACATATCAGTCCGGAATCTGCAGAGGTTCAGATCCCGACAGTGGCAAAGAATTCCGGACTCTCTGAGGAGGAAGTAAAAAAGATCGTAGAAGAAAATACAGAAAAGAAAACACTGGGTGTATTTGGAGAAGAACGGGTAAATGTACTTGGATGTAATCTGGATATTGCAGCGGCAATGGGAAAATAGGAGGTTGCTTTGACAGAGGAAAACAGACCTGATCCGGGGCTGCTGTTGAAAAAACTACAGTACGAGGAGAAGGAAAAAGAGAAACAGACAAAGGGAAAACTGAAAATTTTTCTTGGATATGCGGCAGGATCCGGTAAGACATACGCCATGCTGGAAGCTGCCCATGAGGCAAAAAAGCATCAGGTGGATGTAGTGGCAGGTTATATCGAACCGCACGCACGTCCGGATACACAGGCAATGGCAGAGGGGCTGGAAGAAATTCCGCCCCTTATGGTCGATTATAAAGGAATCCAGCTTCGTGAGTTTAATCTGGATGCGGCGCTGGAGCGAAAACCAAAGCTGATCCTGGTGGATGAGCTCGCCCATACCAATGTCCGAGGAAGCCGGAATGAAAAGCGCTATCAGGATGTACGGGAGCTGCTTCGCGCAGGGATCAATGTATATACCACGATGAATATCCAGCATCTGGAAAGCCTCAATGATCTGGTAGGGAATATTACGAATATAGAAGTAAAAGAGCGTGTTCCTGACAGTGTGTTTGATCAGGCAGATCAGGTAGAGGTGATAGATATTGAGCCGGAAGACCTGATCGAGCGTATGAAAGAAGGAAAGATCTACGATCCGGTGCAGGCAGAACGGGCGCTGGAGAATTTTTTCCGAAGAGAAAAGCTGGTGGCACTGCGAGAAATTGCACTTCGAAGAAGTGCGGACCGGGTGAACCGGATTGCGGAGGAAGAGAGAAATATTCTGGGAAATACCGGCTATCATACCGGAGAACATATACTGGCATGTATTTCCGCTGCGCCATCCAGCGCCAAGGTGATCCGTACAGCAGCCAGACTTTCCTATGCTTTTCATGCCCAGTTTACGGCACTTTATGTGGAAACACCTGCCATGCAGGAAGCGGGAGAGAAGACGAAACAAACCTTAAAAAGCCATCTGGAACTGGCAAAGGCGCTGGGAGCAAAAATCGTAACGGTGTATGGTGAGGATGCAGCGTATCAGATTGCGGAATACGCGATCGTGAGCAATGTCTCTAAAGTGGTCATGGGAAGAACAAACCACAGGGGAATCTGGCGCAGGCCTAGGATCGAAGTGATGGAGAAGCTGACCCATATGGCGCCCAATATTGATGTCTATATTATTCCGGATATCCGGAAGGCAACGCATAAAAGAGAGGTGCAGATCCAAAGGCGCAGAAAAACGAGCTGGAAAAACGTGTTTCTGGATCTGGCTGAAATTACAGGAGTGATGGCAGTTGCAACACTTGCAGCTTACGTGCTGTGGCTTTTCAGACTGCCGGAATCCAACATTATCATGATTTATATTCTGGGGATTCTGCTGTCCTCTTATATTGCAAATAAGAAAATTTATGCGCTGTATTCTTCTTTGATCAGTGTGTTTGCATTTAATTTTTTCTTTACGGAACCATATTTCAGTCTGAAGGCATATGACAAAGGATATCCGACTACGTTTGTGATGTTGTTTCTGGTGGGATTGTTCACAGCGACACTGACAAGGAGACTGAAACAGCAGAGCAGAGAAAGTGCCAAAAAGGCATACCGGACGGAGATTCTGCTCGAGAACAGTCAGAAGCTTCGAAGATGTAAATCGAAACAGGAAGTGTGGACTCAGGTGGCCGGGCAGGCAGGAAAGCTTTTAAATCTGTCTCTGATCATTTATCCGATGGAAGGATCTCAGATGTCAGATACGCCGCTTTTGTTTCCAAGAAAAGGGATGGATATGCTGCATCTGAAAACCTGTATCAACCGGCAGGAGCTGGCAGTGGCACAGTGGGTGGCGGCGAATCATCATCGTGCGGGAGCATGTACGCACACACTGCCTGACGCCAAAGCCATGTATCTTCCGATCCAGGATGCAAGAGACGTCAAAGGTGTGATGGGAATCCTTCTGGAGGAAAGGCGGCCGATCCAGGAGTTTGAATACGGACTTTTAATCGCGATGCTCAATGAAACAGGAGTAAAGCTGCAGGATACATTTCTGGAATGAAAAGAGTGACTTACCTCCATAAATGTGATAAAGTTAGAGTGTTGTCAAAAAGACAGCAGAATCTAATGAAAGACAATGGAGTTAGCATATGAACCTGTTAAATATTGAACATATCAGTAAAATATATGGAGAAAAAATAATTTTTGATGACGCGTCTTTTGGAGTGCAGGAGGGAGACAAGATTGGGATCGTTGGGATCAACGGGACCGGCAAGACGACTCTTCTGCGGATGATCGCGGGAACAGAGGTGCCGGATGATGGACAGATCATCCGGCAGAATGGCATGAAGATTGCCCATCTGACTCAGAATCCCGTATTTCCGGAAGGCGCGACTATTTTATCTTATGTGCAGAGTGTGGCAGAAGATATGGAGTGGAGAGTACAGAGCAATCTGAATACACTCGGAATCACAGATCATACAATGAAGATTGAGCATCTTTCCGGCGGACAGAAGAGAAGAGTGGCAATGGCAAAGGTTCTGGCAGAGGACTTTGATCTGCTTCTTCTGGACGAGCCCACCAATCATCTGGATGGAGAAATGATCTCCTGGCTGGAAGGGTATCTGCGGGCATACCGTGGAACGGTCATTATGGTCACACATGACCGCTATTTTTTGGATCAGGTCACAAACCGGATTCTGGAGATCAGCCATGGAAAGATGTACAGCTATGATGCCAATTACACAACGTTCCTGGAACTGAAAGCCCAGAGGGAGGAGATGGAACTGGCATCCGAGCGAAAACGGCAGAGCATCCTGCGTATGGAGCTGGAATGGGCAAAACGAGGATGCCGGGCAAGAACAACGAAGCAGAAAGCACGTCTGGAGCGTCTGGAAAGTCTGAAAAACGGCAGTGCTCCGGTGACAGATGATACGATCACGCTGGATTCGGTAGAAACCCGCATGGGAAAGAAGACGATGGAGCTTCACCATGTCAGTAAATCATATGGGGAAAAGGTACTGGTCAGAGATTTTTCTTATACAGTACTCAAAAATCAAAAGCTTGGAATCATCGGACCAAACGGCTGTGGAAAATCGACCCTGATCAAAATGATGGCGGGGCTGGTTCAGCCGGATTCCGGGACGATTGAAGTGGGAGAGACTGTCAAGATCGGATATTTTGCACAGGAAGAACAGGAGATGGATGACAGCCAGAGAGTCATTGACTATGTCAAAGAGATCGGCGAATATATTGTCACCAGAGATGGCAGAATCAGCGCATCGCAGCTTCTGGAGCGGTTTTTGTTTACTCCGGATATGCAATATGCGCCGATCGGGAAATTGTCGGGAGGAGAGAAAAGAAGACTGTATCTTCTGGGGATTCTGGCACAGAATATCAATCTGCTTCTGATCGATGAAGCGGGAAACTATCTGGATATTCCGACACTGACGATTCTGGAAGATTATCTGAATTCCTTTCAGGGGATTGTGATCACGATTTCCCATGACCGCTACTTTTTGGATAATGTGGTAGATCGGATTTTTGAGTTTGACGGAAACGGACATCTGCAGCAGTATGAGGGCGGATATACGGATTATCTGGAAGCGAAAAAGAAAAGAGCATCGCATGCAGTGCAGCCGGAAGAAAAGCCAGAGATGACAAAGTCCAAAAATACTGCAAAAACATGGAAACAGAACAGTCCGGTAAAATTAAAATTCTCATTTAAAGAAGCACGGGAATACGAGACAATCGATGATGATATTGCATCTCTGGAGGAACAGTTGGAGAAACTGGAGCAGGATATTCTGAAAAATGCAACAAACTCGGTAAAACTTTCCGAACTGGTACAGCAAAAAGAGGAAACACAGGCAGCGTTAGATGAAAAAATGGAACGCTGGGTTTATCTTAGCGACCTGGCAGAAAAGATCGAGAGCCAGAAAAACGGACAGCCTGTTTGAAAAAAGTAAAGAAAAATGGAAAATTGTTGTTTTTTGAAAAACAGGACAATGATAAGCTAATATACGAACAGAAAAAGGTACATGTATTTATGTTGTATTTTATTGACGTAAACCAAGGAAAGGAATATACTAATCCTTGCAGAAGGGAAATTGAAAAATATGGAGGTAAACGATATGAAAAAGCCTGTTTTAGTGATTATGGCAGCAGGAATGGGAAGCAGATATGGAGGGTTGAAACAGATTGACCCGGTAGATGAAGATGGACATATTATCATTGATTTTTCAATTTATGATGCAAAAAGAGCAGGATTTGAAAAAGTTGTCTTCATTATCAGAAGAGAGCACGAAGAAGACTTTAGAAAGAGTATCGGGGACAGAGTCAGCAAGTTCATGGAAGTAGAATATGTATACCAGGAACTGGAGAACCTGCCGGAAGGATTTTCTGTACCGGAAGGAAGAACGAAGCCTTTTGGAACAGGACATGCGATTTTGAGTTGTAAAGATGTAGTGGATGGTCCGTTTGCCGTGATCAATGCAGATGATTACTATGGAGTCAATGCATATAAGATGATCTATGACTATCTTTCATCAGGAGAAGACAATGAGAAGTACCGTTATGCAATGGTTGGATATATGCTGAGTAATACGCTGACAGAGAACGGATATGTTTCCCGTGGAATCTGTGACACAGATGAGAATCAGTGCCTGACAGGTATTACAGAGCGTACACACATCGAGAAGACAAAAGACGGAGCAGCATTTACAGAGGATGATGGCAAGACATGGGTTCCTGTAGCATTGGATACGACAGTTTCCATGAACCTGTTTGGATTTACTGCGAGTATGTTAAAGGAACTGGAGAGCAGATTTTCCGCATTTTTGACAGAGAATCTGGAGAAGAATCCGATGAAATGCGAATACTTTCTTCCGGCAGTCGTAGGCGATCTGATCGGAGAAGGAAAAGCCGAAGTAAAAGTGCTCAAATCAGCAGACAGATGGTATGGAGTTACATATAAAGAAGATAAAGAAACAGTTGTGAATGCAATCCGCAGTATGAAAGAGGAAAGAATCTATCCGAAAAATCTGTGGAAATAAATAATTGCAGGAAAAGCAGAATCAGAAAGGAGTCAGATCATGGCAATTTTAGTAGCAGGCGGAGCCGGATATATCGGCAGCCACACATGTGTGGAACTTTTGGAACGTGGATATGAGGTAGTAGTAGTAGACAATCTTTACAATTCCAGTGAAGTTGCGCTGGAAAGAGTGCAGGAGATCACTGGAAAAACTTTGAAATTTTACAAAGGAGATATTTTAAACAGAGAAGATCTGGAGCCGATCTTTGAAAATGAAGAGATCGAGGCAGTGATCAACTTTGCAGGACTCAAAGCAGTCGGAGAATCTGTAGAAAAGCCTTGGGAATACTATCACAACAACATTACAGGAACATTGATTCTTTGTGATGTGATGAGAAAACACGGATGCAAGAACATGATCTTCAGTTCTTCCGCAACAGTATACGGAGATCCGGCAGAGATCCCGATCACAGAAAAGTGTCCGAAAGGAGAAATCACCAACCCATACGGACGTACAAAAGGAATGTTGGAGCAGATTCTGACAGATCTTCACACAGGAGATCCGGAGTGGAATATTATGCTGCTTCGTTACTTTAACCCGATCGGGGCACACAAATCCGGAAAGATCGGAGAAGATCCGAAAGGAATCCCGAACAATCTGGTGCCATATATTGCACAGGTTGCAGTTGGAAAACTGGATCGTCTGGGAGTGTTTGGCGATGACTACAATACACCGGATGGAACAGGTGTCAGAGATTATATCCATGTGGTAGATCTGGCGATCGGTCATGTAAAAGCGATCGAGAGAATGAAGAAAGCGAAAGGTGTTCACATTTACAACCTGGGAACAGGTGTTGGATACAGCGTACTGGATGTCGTGAAAGCATACGAAAAAGCATGCGGCAAGGAGATTCCGTATGAAATCAAACCTCGCCGTGCCGGTGATATTGCAACATGCTACTGTGATGCTGCAAAAGCGAAGGAAGAGCTTGGATGGGTGGCAGAACGCGGAATTGAAGAGATGTGTGAAGATTCCTGGAGATGGCAGTCTGCAAATCCGGATGGATACAGATCATAAAGCAAGATAAGAGAAGGAAGATGTACTGTGTGTGGTGCATCTTCCTTTTTCGATTACTTTTTGTTGGCCCGGTAGTCAGATGCCAGAATTCCATATACACAGGCATCTACAATTCCTTTGTTATTCCAGTCGGCTTGTCTTAAAGTGCCCTCATAAATCAGGCCGCATTTTTGCATGACTTTTCCGGAATTTGGATTTTGGGGATCGTGCCAGGTTTCAATTCGGTTTACTTTTACTTCTTCAAAAAGAAAGGCAATGACTGCTGTAAAGGCTTCGCTTGTAAATCCGCAGTGCCACCAGCGGCTGCCAAGGCAGTATCCGATATGAACTTTTTCTGTTTTTTCATTTAGTTCAATTACAGAAATGGTACCGATAGGTTCGCCGATTTCTTTTGGAATAATGGCCCATTGGTAAAAGTCTGGTTTTTCGTACTCCAAAAGCCAACTTTCCAGAACTCGTTTGGTGATGTTAATGCTTTTGTGCGTTGGCCATCTTAAAAATTCGGTTACTTTTTCGTCACTGGTCCAGTTATGAAAGATCGCAGAAAGATCATCCGCAGTAAACTTTCTTAAAATCAGTCGTTCTGTCTCAATGGTTTTTGTTCCTTGATGCTCCATATATAAGTCCTCCTTCGCGTATCAATTCTGCTGTTTTTGTTTCGAGCAGTATACCATAAAAGGTGCTGATTTTAAAGGGAAATATTTTGGATATAGTTGCCTGGATATAGAAGAAACAAGTATAATAAAAGAATGGAAGTGTTGCCGGAATGGTTTGGGCTTCCTGAATCCAGATATGTGATGAATATTTGAAGGAGGAATCAGGGTGAAGGACTGGTTTACGGTAGAAAAAATTGATGAAGATACATATGCAATTAGTGAATATCAGCACTGGGAAGAAACACATTGTTATCTGTTGTGTGGCACGAAAAGAGCACTTCTGATTGATACAGGTTTGGGAGTGGCTAATATCAAAGAAGTTGTTGATAAACTGACAATGCTTCCAATCTTTGTTGTAACGACTCATGTTCACTGGGATCATATAGGAGGACATCAATATTTTGAAAATATTGGCGTCCACATTTTGGAGAAAGATTGGATATCAGAGAAATTTCCGATATCGCTGCAGCAGGTGAAAAGGAATCTGACCTGCCGGGAGTGTCAGTTTCCAGAAGAATTTGATTTGGAAAAGTATCAGTTATTTCAAGGAGATGTGCAGAGTACGTTTTCTGATGGGGAAATTTTCAATCTGGGAGAACGAACGGTGCAAGTTGTTCATACCCCGGGACATTCACCGGGACATCACAGCTTTTCGATTTCAACAGATTTGGCAGACAGGATTGAAAGTGCATGCAGAAAATTAGACAAAGAAAAGAAGTGGAAACAGGGAAGCGGAATCTTTGATTTTGGAGATTTTAAAATTCATCTTTAATAAAATACAAAAAGGAGAAGCGTAGATGATCATTGAAGGAAATGAAAAAGAAAAGGCAGCCATGGCAGAATTTCATAAGGGCAACCGAAAGGAAGGGCTTCGATTACAGGAGGAGTTTGCTGCAGCCTTTCGAGAAGAATATAAAGAGAAAGATCACTGTCCGTGTAAAAAGGCCTGCCGTTATCATGGAAACTGTAAAGAGTGCGTGGCAATTCACAGGGCACACCAGGAGCATGTTCCCAATTGCATGAGAGAATTGATCAACAAGAAACTCAAAGGATTGTCAGAACTGACGGAGCATACGATCGCATATGAAATTGAACCTCCGAAAGAGATACTTAGGAAGGAAGCTCAATAAAACAAATTGATAGAGGCACTTTTACACTTTATCGAAAAAAAGCTTGACAACGGAAGTGCGCTTTGCTAATATAATAAAAAACAGAACGCACTCGGTTTTTAAAAGAAGGTGGGAAACAAAGTATGAGAAAACAGGTTTATTCTCTTTTGGTCGATAACAATCCGGGTGTTCTGAGCAGAATTGCAGGTCTGTTCAGCCGAAGAGGATACAGTATCGACAGTATTACAGCCGGAACGACGGCAGATCCGAGATTTACCAGAATTACAGTGGTGGCATCCGGAGACGAGCTGATTTTATCGCAGATTGAAAATCAGGTCAGAAAACTGGAAGATGTCATTGAGATCAAGCTGTTAAAGGATGGAGAATCTGTATTTCGCGAACTGATTATGATAAAGGTTCGCGTGACAGCAGCACAGAGAGGTGAGATCAATTCCATTGCGGATATTTTCCGTGCGAAGATCGTGGATGTACAGGAGGAGTCCATGATCATCGAACTGACAGGGACACAGTCCAAACTGGAAGGCTTTATGAACCTTCTGAAAGGGTATGAGATTCTGGAACTGGCAAGAACCGGTATCACAGGATTGTCCAGAGGCTGTGAAGATGTTACATATATTGGCTAGATGAAAACAGTATGCTAAAGGCAGGAGCCTTTAACTATAAAAACAGAAAACTGCGGCAGTGCAGAAAATTTAGGAGGAATGAAAAATGGCAGCAAAACTTTATTATCAGGAAGATTGTAACCTTTCCGTATTAGAGGGACAGACAATTGCGATTATCGGATATGGAAGTCAGGGACACGCACATGCATTGAATTTAAAGGAATCCGGATGCAACGTCATCATCGGACTTTACGAAGGCAGCAAATCCTGGGCAAAAGCAGAAGCACAGGGATTTGAAGTATTTACAGCAGCAGAGGCAGCGAAAAAAGCAGATGTGATCATGATTCTGATCAATGATGAAAAACAGGCTGCAATGTATAAAAATGATATTGAGCCGAACCTGGAAGAAGGAAACATGCTGATGTTTGCACATGGTTTTGCGATCCATTTCGGACAGATCGTACCTCCTGCAAATGTAGATGTTACGATGATCGCGCCAAAAGCACCGGGACATACAGTAAGAAGTGAATATCAGGCTGGTAAGGGAACTCCTTGTCTGGTAGCAGTAGAGCAGGATTACACAGGAAAAGCACTGGATCGTGCACTTGCATATGGTCTTGCGATCGGTGGAGCAAGAGCAGGACTTCTGGAGACAGATTTCAGAACAGAGACAGAGACAGACCTTTTCGGAGAGCAGGCAGTACTTTGCGGTGGTGTATGCGCATTGATGCAGGCAGGATTCGAGACACTGTGTGAAGCGGGATACGATCCAAGAAATGCATACTTTGAGTGTATCCATGAGATGAAACTGATCGTAGATCTGATCTATCAGTCCGGATTTGCAGGAATGAGATACTCTATTTCCAATACAGCAGAATATGGTGATTACATTACAGGACCAAAGATCATCACAGAAGATACAAAGAAAGCAATGAAAAAAATTCTTTCCGATATTCAGGATGGAACATTTGCAAAAGACTTCCTGCTTGATATGTCACCAGCCGGTGGTCAGGCACACTTCAGAGCAATGAGAAAACTGGCATCTGAACATCCATCAGAAAAAGTAGGAGCAGAAATCAGAAAACTCTACAGCTGGAGTGATGAAGATAAACTGATCAACAACTAAGGACAGTGAAAGGCGGAAAGCTGCTCACCCCAATAAGAACAGCCAGATATTGTGCTTGCACAAGTATCTGGCTGTTCTTGTTGAGCAGTCGGCGTGAGGAGGCGTGCAAAAGGAAATACTATGGAAAGAGAAAATGATTTCAGTCAGGGAAGCATTGCAAAGAATATTTTAAATCTTGCAGTTCCCATGACGCTGGCACAACTGATCAATGTCCTGTACAGTGTGGTAGACAGAGTCTATATCGGACACTTACAGGGCGTATCTGCGAATGCACTGACGGGAATTGGTCTGGCACTTCCGATTATTACAATCATCACGGCATTTGCTAATTTATTTGGAATGGGAGGAGCACCCCTTTGTTCCATTGCAAGAGGCAGCCATGAAGAAGAAAAGGCAGAGAAGGTGATGGGAAATTCGTGTTCGATGCTTCTTTTCACAGGGGGACTTCTGATGGGAATCCGTCTTATATTCCGAAAACCGCTGTTGTATCTGTTTGGAGCGAGCAGTGCGACATTTCCGTATGCAAACGCATACATCAGTATCTATCTGTGCGGAACCGTGTTTGTCATGATCAGTCTGGGGATGAATCAGTTCATCAATTCTCAGGGATTTGGGAAAATCGGAATGCTCACGGTAATGCTTGGCGCATTTACCAATATTGTGCTGGATCCGATCCTGATTTTCGGACTGGATATGGGAGTACAGGGAGCAGCCCTTGCAACGGTGATCTCCCAGGGCTTATCTGCAGCCTGGGTGATGAAGTTTCTGACAGGGAAGAAGGCGATTCTTCGACTCTCCAAAAGAGCAATGCATCTGGAGTGGAAGCTTGTAAAAGAAATCATCTTTCTGGGAACATCGGGATTTGTGATGTCTGTTACAAACGGGCTTGTGCAGATTGTGTGTAATGCAACGCTCCAGAGGTACGGGGGTGATATTTACGTTGGGATTATGACAGTGATCAACTCGGTGCGGGAAATTGTGACAATGCCGGTGACAGGACTGACGGCGGCATCGCAGCCTGTGATTGGATATAATTACGGGGCAGGGTGTTATCAGAGAGTAAAATCTGCAATCCGTTTTACTGCGGTCGGATGTATTGTTTTTACAACGGTTGTCTGGGCAGTGTTATTTTTAGAACCTCGTTTCTTTCTTCAGATGTTTACCAAAGAACCGGGAATTTTGCAGTACGGTGTTTCTGCCATGCGGATCTATTTTTGTGGAATCTTTATGATGGCGCTGCAGTTTGCGGGACAGTCTACAGCGGTTGCGTTAAACCGTGCGAAACAGGCCGTCTTTTTTTCTCTGTTTCGAAAGGTCATCATTGTCATTCCGTTGACCATGCTGCTTCCAATGATCGGAAATCTGGGGACAGATGGAGTGTTTTGGGCAGAACCGATTTCCAATGTTATTGGCGGTACGGCATGTTTTGTAACCATGTTGCTTACAATCTGGCCAAAGCTGAGAGAAGGAAGTTGCTGTTCGCAGTAACAGAAAAAATCGGTGGATTCGGAAAACAACTTGAACTAAAAAAGTTCAAGTTGTTTTTTTGTGCATAATGCACAAAGAGGAAGGAGAGGAAAATGA